>CEPH01086877.1_pt1 | contig 22090 bp, 24 predicted proteins | sample 530571 | NCBI WGS metagenome assembly CEPH01 (sample SAMEA2620413, study PRJEB7988) | marine metagenome | biome: marine biome (ENVO:00000447); feature: surface water layer (ENVO:00002042); material: "saline water (ENVO:00002010), including plankton (ENVO:xxxxxxxx)" | depth 5 m | reverse complement strand
TGTTTTTCCGGCATGACGTTCTTTTCGTACATCGAACTCAGGTTAATGTTTAAAGATAATGAGTTTGTTCGTTTGACTACTAAGAATGGTCTGGCGACTGGATAATCTGCCTCACTTTCACTGCGGGGCGCAAAATAAACATAGTGGATTTTGCAACGCGGCAATTCGCGAGTTATTCGCTCCAGCCTTGTAAACAGGCAAATGGCCATATGACAAATTTGACGGTGTTAAAGTTTTCCCTTGCACCGGCTGTGCTGTAGACATAAGGTTTAAACCTCATAAAGTTCCAGAGGTAAACCATCTGGGTCGGTAAAAAAAGTGAATCTTTTGCCTGTGTATTCATCGGTACGGATTGGCTCGGTAATTACTCCTTTCAATTTTAAGCTATCAACAGCTTCTTCAATGTTCTCAACTTCAAATGCCAGGTGTCTGAGTCCTTGAGCCTCCGGTCTGGATGGTCTTGCCGGAGGGTTGGGAAAGGAGAATAATTCAATGATGTATTCACCGTTTAGGGCAAGGTCGAGTTTGTAAGATTGTCTTTCTTCACGATAGACTTCTCTTATAATTTGCAGGCCTAGTATCTCGGTATAGAATTGCTTCGACTTTGAGTAGTTGCTGCAGATGATGGCTATATGATGGACTTTCTTAAGTTTCAAAACACGTAATATTTACACATTCAAAAGTAGTGAATCGAAAACATGTTGGTTGGGCTGTCTGGCTTTTTTGTCCCGAGCTTAACCCATTGGCAGGAAGGCTAAACTTACCTGCCTGATTGTTCGAGGCTACAGAAGGAAAAGGATTGGTAGAACTCCAACATTGAACCAAAACCTAGTTCGGTCTAAACCGAATTCTTAGAGTCACCTTAGAGCTTTCAGGAACTTCATTAACCCCAACTAATTTAGGCTGCCATTGAGGGCCTTCTTTGATGAGTCTTATGGCTTCCTCATCGCAACCGTGGCCAAGACCTTTAAGGGTCTTAAAGTTACTCAGGCCTCCATCGGCTTCTACGGTAAACTCCACTGTTACTACTCCCTTTATGTTTTGATTCCTGGCAGCTTGAGGGTATCGGATGTTTTCTTTAAGGTAGCGATTGAATTTAGGGTACCCTATTTCTGGTTGAGGGGCCTTAAACCTGATAGTAACCGGGGCCACTTCATCACCTTCGCTCACGCCCGTGACGATAATCTCCCCTAATGCATTTACATCGGGCTGTAGTTTCACATTGAGAGAGTCTCTGTTTCCGGGCACAAGGCTGGTTGTAAGGTATCCTAAAAAGCGAAACTCTAACTCTGAAAGTCTGGGAATATTATTCAATTGAAACAGTCCATCGGTATTGGTTGTAGTGCCTCTCGTTGTTCCTTTAATCACCACTAGTACACCGGGTAGAGGAAGTTGATCTTCGGCATCCACCACTCTGCCTTTGAGGGTGGTTATATTGGCTGGATTATCTTCTGCAGGAGCTATAAACCCTTGTTTGGACCGGGCATCTTGGATAACAACACCAGCCACCCGACCCGATAGTTGTTGGGTGATTTGCTCCATTTCCTGAGTGGTTTCCAAACGACCAATTACTTTGTCCATAGGAATAATAAGCTGAGAGTCTACCGCGCTAAATACCATTGACTCCAGAGCAAGTTGCTTAGAGGAAGCATCGATGCGAGCAATTTCTGTTTGAGTTCTCTCCTGTTTAGGCTCGATATTCAGTTCCAGTTGGCCCTCTAATTTTTCATCGACCTCCGATTTTGGGGAGTCAATAGTCTTCTTTTGTTTTATGGAGTTTGTCTCGGATTTCGTACCCTGCTCAAGAACCGGCTCCCGAGCCTGGGGCTTGGTCAGTGTGTCTTCTTTTTCAGGAGACTGTAGTTCACTTAGGTCGCGTTTGGGTAGTGGCCTGTTTTCTCGCAGAATAAAAAGGGTGCCAACAATAACTACTAAAATGAGTGCCGCTGCAAGCCCTCTCCAAATAGTCCAGAAACCAGCAGGCCTATCTTCTTCAGCCAGGAGTTCATCCAATCTATTGTCCAACTCATTGAGATCGGCATCGAGCATTTCATCGGTGAATTCATCTAGTCCTTCAAGTGCCTCATTATAAAGTGGGTTTTCGAGCATAAGTCGTTCCACCTCATGTTGTTCTTCACGGGTTAGTTCACCATTTCTGTAAGCTTTGATTAGCTCAGGCGTTAAGTGTTCAATATGTCTGTTCTTCTTGCTCACGCAGTTTTTCTATACATATTTTCAAATTCCTTCTTCCATTCTGAAGATAGCTTTTCACTTTCTTCAACTCAAAACCTGTGGCTTCACAAACCTCCTGATAGGTTTTCTTCTCCAGGTAGAAAAGCTTGATGCAGATATTTTGTTCCTCATTTAGTCCTTCAATACAGGTTTCCATTTTACCAAGGTCTTCCTCTAAGTCGGTTTCATTATTATGATGCGCAGCCAGTTGATATTCCATAAGCTCGACTCCATTAATTTCCGGACTCTTCTTTCTTAGAAGCATTAGGCACTCATTGCGCGTAAGCACATATAGCCAGCTTTTAAAATTCTGAACTTCCTTCTCCTTCAGCTCCCTCATCAACTTTTCAAAAACCTGCATGGCCATGTCTTTAGCAGCCTCTCTATCCTTCAGGTAATTCATGCAAGTACCATAAACCAGTGGCATATATCGCTTGAAGAGAATCCCTAATACAGATTTTTCTCCAGTCGATTGATAAGATTCAATCAATTGAATGTCAGTTAGTTGTTCTGTATTTGAATTCCCTCGGATCAAGCGTTGTAAAAGTTTTTTCAGGTCTGTTTATGGAATCGATCGAGTTCTGGCATCCTGTCTTTAAAGATTATAAAACTAAAATCGATATACCATGAAACAGGTCCTAATAATCATGATGACTTTATTGGTTGGATTCCATAAACCAGTAGAAGAAAAATTTTCAATCACCATTAGTGGTCAAGTAACAGGAGCTGATGATGGGTTACCATTACCTCAGGTGACAGTGCTATTAAAGGGCACAAGGAACGGTGTTGCTACAGACTTAAATGGCAAGTACGAACTAGAAGTTCCTAATGAAAAGTCAGTCTTGGTTTTTCGCTATTTAGGTTATGTTTCTCAGGAAGTTCAGGTGGGTAAAAGGAAGGTTGTAAATATTCAAATGCAACCAGATGCAACTGCCTTGGAACAAGTTGTGGTTACAGGGATTGGTGTAAAAAGACTATTTGGGAGGAGGTCTAAGGCCGATACTTCACCGGCCAATGTCCAATATGATATGAAGGTCAGCCAGGCACTTAAAGGCAAAGTAGCAGGATTGAGGGCTCAAACAACTTATTTTCCAAATTATGAACCCAACACAGAATCATACAGCGAAATCAACGAAAACGGGTTCAAATCGCCATTTAAGGATCCATTTAGTACTTTTTCAATCGATGTAGATGCGGCTTCATATAGTAACGTGAGACGGTTCATCACTCAAGGACAATTGCCGCCAAAGGATGCTGTAAAAATTGAAGAAATGATCAATTACTTCGATTATACCTACAATCAGCCTACGGGTCAACATCCTTTTCATGTGCAGCACGAGGTGGGTAGAGCTCCGTGGAACCGAGATCACTATTTGGTTCATATCGGTATTCAGGGGCAAAAGATAGAAATGGACCAATTACCGCCTTCTAATATTGTGTTCTTGCTCGATGTATCGGGCTCTATGGAAAGCAAAAACAAGCTGCCGTTGCTCAAAAAGTCGCTTAAGTTGTTGGTCGATGAATTGAGACCAGAAGACCGGGTTTCCATTGTGGTGTATGCCGGAGCCGCTGGAGAGGTGCTGCCCTCTACTTCTGGAGACAAAAAACGAGAGATTTTAAAAGCACTGGAAAACCTTCGGGCCGGTGGTTCGACAGCTGGTGGAGCCGGTATTCACCTGGCTTATACGATTGCCCAAGAGAATTTCATTAAAGGCGGTAATAATAGAATCATCCTGGCCACAGATGGAGATTTTAATGTCGGGGCTTCAAGCGATAAAGCCATGGAAGACCTAATCGAAGAAAAGAGAAAAAGTGGTGTATTTCTTACTGTTCTAGGTTTTGGAATGGGCAATTATCAGGATTCTAAAATGGAGATTTTGGCCGATAAGGGGAACGGCAACCATGCCTACATCGATAATATTCTAGAAGCCAAGAAGGTATTGGTCAATGAGTTTGGTGGAACATTGTTCACCATTGCTAAGGATGTGAAACTACAGGTTGAATTCAATCCTGGTACCGTTCAGGCTTATCGATTGATTGGTTATGAGAATAGACTTTTGGCCGATGAAGATTTCAATGACGATAAGAAAGATGCGGGTGAACTGGGGGCTGGTCATACTGTTACAGCTCTTTATGAAGTAATTCCGGTTGGGGTTAAAAGCAGTTTTAAACCTATTGATGATCTGAAGTATCAGCCCAATCACAAGCCGGAAGGAGCAATTAACACCACAGACTTAATGACAGTAAAGTTACGCTATAAACAACCCGATGAAGATCGCTCTGTTTATTTAGATACGGTTATTCCAAACGAGGTGAAACCTATTCGAGGTATGAGCCATAATTTCAATTGGTCTGCCGCAGTGGCATCATTCGGAATGCTGCTTCGCGAATCCGATTATCTCAATGGCTACACCTATCATGAGGCTTTGGAGTTGGCCAGACTGAGTAAAGGCTACGATGAAAATGGCTATAGAGCAGAAATGATTCGGTTAATGGAAGCGGCCGAACTCATGAAGCGTTCGGAAGAAGAGTAGCATATTCATAAAACAGAGGCTATCTCAAAAGCTTCAAAACCTGTCATCTGGGCTTGTCTACCGGCAGGTAGGCAAGCTCAGGGTGACGTTCACCTGGCTCTTGAGGTAGCCTCTTTTATCATCAGGCTTGCTTGGTGCCTAGTAAATCTTTTCTCGTTGTGCCATCCACTCCTCGTTTTCAATGTAGTCATCGTAAGTGCTCAGCTTGTCGAGGTAGCCTTTTGGTCCTATTTCCAAAATTCTATTGGCCACAGTTTGGGTAAACTCATGATCGTGAGAAGTGAAGAGCACCGTACCAGGAAAGTCTTTCAGTGCATTGTTAAATGCCTGAATAGACTCCAGGTCCAGGTGGTTGGTAGGTTCATCTATAATGAGCAGGTTGCCTTGGGCCAGCATCATCCGAGAAATCATACAACGAACCTTTTCACCTCCAGAAAGCACATTAGCTTTTTTGAAAACTTCTTCGCCCGAGAAGAGCATTTTGCCCAGGAAACCACGTATGAATACCTCGTCTTTTTCGCCCTCAGAAAACTGCCTTAACCAGTCTATGAGGTTCTCGTTGGTATTAAAATATTTTGAATTGTCGTTGGGTAAGTAGGCCGTAGTAATTGTTTGACCGAATTTGAACTCACCCGAATCGGCCTTTTCTTCACCCATTAATATTTTAAAGAAGGTAGTTGTTGCCACACTGTCTTTGCTCAGCACGGCTATTTTATCGCCACGGTTCACAAACAGATCGAGCCCTGAGAAAAGAGGTTTTTCTTCGTTGGCTTTCGAAAGGTTTTTGATTTCCAAAATCTGATCACCGGCAGGGCGGCTTTGCTGAAATATAATGGCCGGATACCTGCGGGTAGAAGGCTGAATGTCTTCCACATTAATTTTGTCCAGGAGCTTTCTTCTGCTGGTGGCTTGTTTAGACTTAGAGGCATTGGCCGAGAAGCGAGCAATAAACTCCTGAAGCTCTTTCTTTTTCTCTTCAGCTTTTTTGTTGGCCGCTGAACGCTGCTGAAGGGCCAACTGGCTAGACTGGTACCAGAAAGAGTAGTTTCCGGTGTAGAGCTTCACCTGGCTGTAATCGATATCTACAATATTGGTACAGATGGTATCTAAAAAGTGACGGTCGTGCGATACCACAATCACCGTGTTTTTAAAGTCGAGTAAGAAATCTTCCAGCCAGCTAATGGTTTGGAGATCCAGGTCGTTGGTTGGCTCATCCAGAATAAGAATGTCGGGGTTGCCAAATAGGGCTTGAGCCAATAGTACTCTCACTTTTTGACTACCGTTCAGATCTTTCATCAGGCTATAGTGCAAGTCCTCCGTAATGCCCAGTCCGCTCAAAAGGGCAGCCGCATCAGACTCCGCATTCCACCCGTCCATCTCAGCAAACTGTGCTTCCAGTTCAGAAGCTTTAATGCCGTCTTCCTCGCTGAAGTCGGGTTTCATATATATAGCGTCTTTCTCTTTCATAATGCCCCATAGCACGGAGTGGCCCATCATTACGGTATCGAGCACAGTGTTTTCGTCAAACTCAAAGTGGTTCTGTTTCAATACGGCCATTCGTTTGCCAGGTTCAATGGTCACAGACCCGGAGTTGGGGTCTATATCGCCCGATAAAATCTTTAGAAAGGTAGATTTTCCGGCTCCGTTGGCACCAATAACACCGTAGCAGTTGTTGCCACTGAATTTTATGTTTACTTCATCAAAAAGGACTCTTTTACCAAAAGCAAGGGATACGTTTTGTACAGAGATCATAGTAGGCTATCAATTTCAGGCCGCAAAGGTAGGGCTTTTAAAGCCGCGCAAAAAGGAAAGCACAAATAGTTTGAACTATGTGGCTGATAATTAATAAGAAAGATGTGTTGGTTAGATTATAGGTTAAAAAACCAATTGAGGCTTAACCAATAGCTATGCCGGGTTGGGGCTATGAGAATGGACTGGTTGCGGTAGTCCAGGCCTACTTCTACCTTATGAGTATTGCTCATAAAATACCCTAAAAAGGGCCCAAAGCGATATTCGGTGAGTGGTGCGTTGCCTCGTTGCCAGGTTTGAATGAGTTCATTGTTCACTTTAACATAAAACTCACCGGGATCCGCTTTCTCTCCGTCTAGCGGAAACTCCATGCTCATGCGGTAGCGAAGCCTAAACACAGCGGGCTCTTCCGGGGCAAAGGTTTGATCGCTTACCAACCGATGGCCCAGATTAAAGTTGCGCAGCCGGCTAATAAACGAGAACTGTTGAATGATTCGGTGGATGCGTTCTCCCTGACGAAGACGAAGCAGGTAGCCGAGATTGATTTTTTCAGATAAACCTACTTTTCGTGAACCAATCAGAGTGAAATCGGTAAGCAAATGTTCATGCATTCGTATGGGATCGGTATGAACAAACCCGGCCCGAAACTGCTCGCGGGTTTCTACCTTCAGGTTAAGAGCATACAGCTCGTTGATACTTCTATTGAGATTAATGGCCGGCAAAATACCGCTCTGAAAGCTATTTTGTGCGCAAAGTGTGGTGCCAAATAAAAGGCCGGCCAGCAAACCAATGTACTGTCTAATACTCAAGGTGCTCGCTGTTTCGGGTGATAATCTGGTTTAGCGACAATAGCTCTCCCTGAGCTGAAAAAGTGAACTCCCATAGCTTAGGAAGCTTACCTTTCTTTCCTTTAACTACAATTTCAAAGGCATGTGGGACACTTAGCAAAGGCATTTTTTTCTGAATCAGAGTGGCAAGGGAGGTGCTTTGATATTGTACCTGTACTTTTCTGATTTTATAGCGACCAAACTGACGTTCGAATTCCTCCAGAATACGATTTCGGGTGGCCTTGTTCAATTCTTCCATGCGTATAGTTACTTCAATGTCTTGCAGGCTTCCATCTTCAGAAAACTCAACACTAAACCAACGTTTGTCATGTTTGAACTTAGCCTCTAGAGAAGTGCTGCTTAGCCCTTCCTCAAAATACCATTGTGCTTTTTCAACCCCTCCGGTTGTCAGGTATGTAAGGGCTTGCGGTGGAACTTCTTCCGGTTTAATACGCGATTCTCTTTCCAGTTTTTGAGCATAGAGCAGAGTAGGTAGGGCTAGTCCTACAATCGCCAGATTGAGTCTTAATAAGTTCTTACAAAGCATATGCAAAAGTATCGGGCTCCGCTAGCATATACACTCAAGGAAGTCATTTTGTTTATTCGCCCTTGGCTCACAGGCTAGCTACCCTTAATCAACGATTGTACCCAATCGTTAGGGATCATGTCTATGGTAAGATTAATACGGTCTTCGGTACTGTTGTTTATCACGCGGTGTGGGTCGGTTAGTCTCATATACCAACATTCACCCGGTTTCATAGGTACAATTTCGTTATTGAGATAAAATTCTACACCTGGCGCGTTAATAATAGGGATGGTGAGCCGAATGACCGATTTCGGGATTTCCAGACCCAGAGTGGGGTCGGTATGTTCCTTAACAATGTTACCGGCTGCCAAACGAAGCACACGCACTAAGGTAACTTTGGTGTGTTGCTTAAACATATCGACCACTTCGGTCAGGTAAGGCGAAGATTTCAACTCTTGGGTGTCTAGCCAATCGGTCCACGAACCATCGGCATAATCTTCGGTAGATGGAGGTGTAGGTAAACTGGGGTCCACAAAATGGGCTGGCGAGCGAAGCGGTATCACATTGTAGTAAATGAAGTTATTCATTGGCATTTGATACACCTCATCGATAATACGCTGCACATCAAATTGAAAGGGAAGTTTTACTCTGTCGCCAATAGACTGTGTGTGGTTGCTCATTTTAAGACTCCTTATTGTTACATGCTAAGTTAAGGGCATTGCATCTAATATGCCATAGCCAATTGCCGATTACCCTCAAATTAAAATAGGCTAGTAACTAGAGCGGTTGGGTGCCTTTTTGCAAAGCAAAGAAGGAGACCATCCCAGGGGCAGCCGTTACGCGGTTTTAACGCACTCTGCTCTTGTGGACGGTCTCTTTAATTGGGAATTATTTATCGAGCTTTTTTAATCCGAACAACGGCCGAATAAAACTTACACGCTTAATGGGCCACTCATAAAGAGCATAGCAAGCCACAAAAGTAAGTACTACCACAGCTACAAACTCCAACCATACCGGCCAAGCCAAAGGAAAAATGAGGTAGGAGAAAAAGTATAGAGCTGCCATATGAATGATATAGATTGGATAGGCAGCGGCACTGAGATAACTGAGTAATCGGCTGGGGCGGTTGAGGTATTTGTGGGCAAAACCAAATGCTGTAAGTATCCAGGCCACAGACTCGATAGCCATGATTTCATTTGGACCCACCAACTCGTAATGGAGCAACCGAACAGCGTAGAGTATTAAAGCCACGGTGAACAGTACCCATCGCCATTTTAGAGTATTTTGCCAGAACCTACTGCCGCTGTATACACAGAGAAAGCCCAGTAAGAAAGCCACCATACCCAGAAAGAAACCGTGCCAGGTAAGGGCATACATTTCGAAAGGCGAAGGTTGAACAAGCAGAACTTCTGCTTCAAAAAGCAAGGCTATTATTAAAAATCCTGCCGGGCTGCTAAAGAGTTTCCTTATAATATTGGCAAATGAAGTTTCAGGCCTGTTTTTGAGCCAATAAAAGAGCGGAATAAAAAGCAGAACATAAGCAAAAATATTACCCAGAAACCACAAGTGGGCCGGAGAGGGTCTGTATGAAAAAGGCAGGCCGTAATGCTTTAATAGAATGGCCACGTGTATAGGTACAATGACCAGAGCACCAAACCCGTAAGGCATAAGAATTCGTGTAGCCCTTTCACCCAGTAGCTGTTTCCAGTTGCGTTTTTGCAGGGCAAAAAATACGCCCATTCCGGAAACAAAAAAGAGAAGCGGAATACGCCAAACGTTCAACATGCCCATAGGAATCCAAAGGCTTGGAATGGGTTCGTCATTAGCTATAAAGCCGATTAGCGAACCCCAGGGCTGAAAACCAATGGCAATATGATATATCAGCAGCATGGCAATGGCAATTACCCTAAGCCAATCTATGTCGTACCTTCTTTCCATCTATCGAGCCGATTTTATTGTAAAAGTTTGGCAATTTCTGGACGGGCAGCTTCTATTCGCTTTAGGTCTAATGTAAGCCCCATGGGTTTTAACTGACCCCCAATTAGTTCATACATTGGCTTTAACTCCGAGAACGGTGCTTGTACAGACTCCAGGGCAGTAGCTCCAAATGCATTTTTTATGGCCTTATCTGCTCCGGCTTCCAGGAGTAGCTTTACCTGTTCTATACGACCAAAAAAAGCGGCTGTAAGCAATGCGGTAGATCCTTCCTTGTTTTTAATGTTCAGGTCGGCTTTGGCTTCAATAAGGAGTTTTGCAATATCGTCATGCCCAAATACTGCGGCTAGAATAAGAGGAGTAGACCCGCCAAAAGGGTCTTTAGCATTCAGGTTGGTACCGGCCGCAATATGCTGTTTTACCACATCGGCTTGTCCTGAGATAACGGCATCGTGTATGCTTTGAGTAGGAGCTTTTGTTGAGGCGGCATCTTGATTGTTTGCCTGGCCGGAACAACCCATGCCTAGTAGAAGCAGGGCTAGAAAAAAGGCTGTGGGTTGTAGAATTAAGAGTGTTCTTTTCATACGTTTTAGATTCGTTTGTTTCTTCATTGTTTTTGATGACACAAAGTTGAAAAGAACAATTGCCGGGCAGTTAGCAGTAATCAGGCCAATACTATTAAGTTTCAATCATGGACTAAAACTATGATGCAACCCTATAAATTATGACGCATAACTTTCGATTTGGGCTTGTGAAGCTGGTTTTTTCGGGTTTGTTACTCTGCCATTTATTTTCCTCCTTTGTACAATATTAGGCCTTACTTTTTCATGCAAGAATTGCCCCCTTTCGAACGAAATTTTCTGGACAAACTCAGGGAGGTTATACAACAGCAAATGGCCCACGAGCAATTTGGTGTTTCAGAACTGGCCGAAGAGGTAGGTATGAGCCGTTCTAACCTGCTGAGAAGGGTAAAGAAAATTACCGGGCAGTCGGTGAGCCAGTTTATTCGCGAGGTTAGGCTGGAGAAAGCCATGGAACTGCTTAAAACAGGGGCACTGAATGTTTCGGAAGTTTCTGAACAGGTAGGGTTTGCCAGTGCTTCTTATTTCGTGAAGTGCTTTAGAGAACAGTATGGATACCCCCCGGGAGAGGTAAGCAAACGTATGGAAACTGTCGCTCATGAGGTTCCACCCGCGCCAGCTTCCGGCATAAGGGTCCCACTTTTAATTGTAGCCGGTATTTTCATACTACTGCTTGTCGTGTTTTTGCTAAGTAGGCCCGACCGCGAAAATGAGATTTTAGAGGAAAAGTCTATTGCTGTGTTGCCATTCATTAACGATAGCAGCGATTCTTCCAATGTTTACCTCATCAACGGTCTCATGGAGTCTACGCTCATTAATTTGCAGAAAATTGCCGACCTGCGGGTAATTAGCCGAACCTCTACTGAGAAGTACAGAAATTCGACTAAAACCATTCCTGAAATGGCTAAGGAGCTCAATGTGAAATATTTTGTGGAGGGCAGCGGACAAAAAATTGGCGACCGGATACTGCTGAATATTCAGCTAATTGAAGCTGCCACCGACAAGCACCTTTGGGCGCGGCAGTATGAACGCAACACTAGCGATATTTTTAAACTACAGCAAGAGATTGCACAAAACATTGCCGGAGAGGTGCAGGCCATTATTACCCCCAAAGAACAGGCACAAATTGAGAAAATACCTACCGATAACCTGGAGGCTTATGACCAGTTTTTAAAAGGAAGGGACTTGTTGGTGATAGGCGATGATGAGAAGACCATGCGGTCATTGCCATACTTTAAAAAAGCGACCGAGCTAGACCCCGGATTTGCTCATGCCTATGCTGCTTTGACAGTGGCCTATTACTACCTCGATATTTTTCAGGCCGATAAGAAGTTTGCAAAAGAAATACACCAAAGTGCTGACAAAGCTATGCTGAATGACCCTAAGCTGCCGGAAAGCCTGATAGCCAAAGCGCTTACTTTTATGTATGACGAAGATTATAGCTCTGTGGCTCCTTACCTGGAAAAGGCACTTGAATATAATCCCAATTCTACCGATGTAATTAACTTGCTTTCAGATCTTTATGCCAACTATACTCCCAATACCGCCAAGTATCTGGAATATGCCCTGAGAGGAGAACAGTTGGCTGCAACGTCTACCGATTCCATGACCCGAAGTTTCTTGTATTTGCATCTTTCCAATGCGCTAATTCAAACAGGCTTTGTGGAAGAAGCTTTGTACTATGTGAATAAATCCATTGACTATGAGAAGGACAATGGGTTTTCTAACTTATTGAAATCCTTTGTGTTATATGCTAAGGAAAAGGATATGAATCGGTTGAAAGATCGGCTGATAGTGGAGTGGAAGAAGGACTCTAGCCGGCTGGATATTTTGCAGGAGGTTGGGAAGGTATGCTACTTTATGCGCGACTACGAAGAGGCTTACTACTATTATTCTATTTTTCTGGATATGCGTGAGCAAATGAAACTTGACATTTACCGATATGAGCATGGAAAGATAGCTGTAGTGCTGGAGGCCATGGGTAAGAACAAGGAGGCTGAAGCCCTTAATAAAGATTTTCTGGACTATATGCAGCAAGATCAGTCCATTTATAAGGAATTAAGTTTGGCGGTTTATTACGCTCACCAGGGAGACATACAAAAGGCATTAAAGCAGTTGAGGTTATTCTCGGAGAAAGAGAATTTCCAATATTGGCTTATACTCTTTGATGACGATCCTCAAATGGATGCTTTGAACGATGTGCCTGAGGCCCGAAAGCTGTGGTCAATTATTGAAGATAGGTTCTGGAAGCAACACCAAAACATACGGTCGCGGCTTAGCGCCCAGGGTTTGCTCATTACCGACTAACTTATTCGATGCGTTTAAAAACTACCAGATAATACAGCGGCTGCCCTTCTGTAGAAAAGGCTTTGGGATAGCTGTCGCCCTGTAGGTTGTAGCACACCGTTAGGCTGTCGCTGGTTTGTTTATAAATGGCCTTGAAATGCTTTCCTTTATTAGGGCCTTCCTGACCATAAATATCCATTTTATGCTCATTAAAGTGAATTATGCCTTTGTCTATGCTTTCTGCATGCATGGTATACAAGCTATCGGTTATCACCAGTTTTTGATTGCTATTGGCTGCCAGAGGTAGCGGAGTGCCACCAAGGTTCTGACTGACGGGTTTCCATGTGCCATTGATTGGAAAATTCTCAGGAGCAGGCCTACAAGAAATAATAAACAGGGTAATGACTAAGTGGCTTAAAAAGTAACGCATAGTTCACAGGATCAACACTGTGAATGTAAGCATTATGGGCGAGAGCTCTCAGGTTATTAACGCCTCTGCCCATTTTATACCACTAAATCGGAGGCTTAGCTTTCCGCCTTAGATCCGGGCAACCACCCCAAATGCGTATGCTTAAAGTGATCGGGGTATTTCAGTCCATAACCAAAAATACGATCAAGGCTTGCATGCCCAAATAGAATAATACCACTCAATTCTAGCCATGAGTTACTGAACAACCAGCCCAAGCAAAGCACCATAATAGCAAGTCCTTTATGGTGGAATAAGTTATATGTTAGCGCACCTGTTTTGGTGTTTAGGGCATATCCTATCATGCCAATATCGGGAGTGAGAATGAGCACTAAATACCACCACCAGTCAAAATTGGTCAGGCTGAATAAATAGATGGAGAAGCCAAACATAGCTGCCTCTTCCAGTTTAATAATGTGCTTCATAGTCAGTGGTTTAAGAGTTTTACAGCCCTTTCTGGGTAGTTAGAAATTATTCCATCAATTCCCAGATCAATCAAAGTCTTCATCGTTTCTTCATCGTCCACCGTATATCGCCATACTTGGATACCCATGGCGTGTGCCTCTTTAATAAATGCTTCAGTTAGGTGAGTGCCACCGCCAACTCCAATATAGCCCGCTTTGATTACCTTGGCGTAGTCCAGGGTAAACTGATCTGCCGTCCCTGTGAGGTAGAGAATTGGAATATCAGCATTCAGCTTTCTTATTTTAGCCAGTACCTGATAGTGAAAAGAGAATATAATCACCTGATCTGTCATTTTTAGCTCAGCAATGGTGCGCAATACCTCTTCTTCGGCACCATAGGCCTTAATTTCTACACAAACTTTTATTCTGTCTTTGGCTAGTTTAAGAGCCTCCCGCAAGCTGGGAATTGGCTCTTCAGCGAACCTGTCGCCAAACTTTTCGGAGTAACCTACCTTTACCTTTTGCAGCTCGGCAAAGGTCATATCAGCCACCTTTCCCTTCTTGTCATTAGAAGAAGTTCTGTCTACTGAACTGTCGTGAATGACCACCACGGAATCGTCTTTGGTAATGTGTACATCCAGCTCAAAGAATTCAATTCCTTGGTCAATAGCTTGTTGAAAGGCCGATAAGGTGTTTTCTGGGGCTATACCGGAAGAGCCGCGATGAGCAATTACTTTAGTTTGAGCAGTAGAGAGGCTGCATAAGCAGCTCACAAAAAGCATGGTAAGTACATAGGAACGCATAAGTAAAAAGTCATTAGGGTTAAAAATAGTCAGACCTTACGGTTTATGGAGCCTGGCTTTTTCAAGGAATTGTTAAGAAAGTGAAAAATAAGGCAGTTTTCGACCTGATGAAAATACAGAATAACGCGGCCGGAAATAGAATAATATGTGTCTCAAACTATAAATTTTTTCTTCATAGAAGCTTACAACCGGGCCCCTGAATGGAGGGTCAAGGGGCTATCAATATGTAAAAACAAATTTTTAGCAAAATGAGAATGTTAGAAAAAAGTAGTGGACTTATGAGAATGCTGGTAGTGGCATTTTTGTTCACCGGTTTGGTTATGTCTTGCGATAAAGACGATGATCCAAAACCATCGCTGAGCGCACCTGCTGTTAACGCAGCAACTGATATCACAGCGAACTCTTTTAAGATTAGCTGGGCTCAGGTAACCGGTGCTGATAAATACCTGGTGGACGTTTCTACGAATGCCAACTTCAGCAGCACGCTCAATAATTACTCTAAGAAGGAGGTTACTACTACCAATCTTGTGGTTACTGGGTTGAACGCCAAAACCAAATACTACTTCCGTGTGTATGCCAAGAAGGGAACGACTACCTCTGCGGCTTCTGGAGTAAAAGATGCTACCACCGCGGAATAGAATACTTTATCGGCTTAGCCGGTGCTACTGGTCTGATCGCTATGAGCGGTCAGACTGGTTTAATCTCAAAAAACTTACGAACCAAAACCACGATAGACTATACGCTTCGCAATATCTTTTCCATTTTTCTACCCTTGGCCAACTCATCTACCAGTTTATCGAGATACCTTACCTTTTGGGTCAATGGGTTTTCGATATCTTCTACCCGATAGCCACAGATGACTCCGGTAATGAGCTTTGCATTGGGGTTAAGGCTGGCTTGGTCAAAAAACGATTGGAAGGTGGCTTTTTCATCGATCAGACTTTGGAGCTTTTTGGAATCAAAACCGGTGAGCCACTCAATGACCTGATGAAGTTCTTCGGTTGTCCGACCTTTCTTTTCTACTTTGGTTACATAGTGCGGGTATACTGAAGCAAAACTCATGGCGGCTATTCTTTCATCTTGTTTGCTGTTCATAGTATTGGGGTTTAGTGGCGATTTCGAATTGCCGATTCAAGTTCGTTTAATTCTTTTCTTAACTGGTTCTTCCTACGCTGATGGTCATTGGCTACATCCGCATAAGACTGCATTTCCTTATTGAGTCTTTTTATTGTAGCTCTATTTAGCAATATGCCGAGAAAAGATTTTGAAAGCCTGTCTACTTCTTGCACCAAAGGTCTGAATTTTTCTACATACCTATATTCTTCCTGATGCTCATATTCAATCTGCTTTTTTAGCTCTTCAATTCTGGCTGCTTCAAATGCGTTCATGGGGCTGGATTGGATGGGTTCTGTATTCAAGTTCCTAAAAAAGTGCAGAACATGCAAAGGGAGTGTCATGGAACATGTAGAGTGTTGTGGTTTCTTAAAATCCTGACTAGGCGCTTGTGCATAATTTCTGAAAAACTCCAGGCTTTGCCTCCGCTGGTGTTCGTGAACTGAATGACAACAGCATCTATATCTGCATAATAGCGATCCAAACTCTGGTAGCCCGGCAAAAGTCCGGTATGCTCAAAACTATACAGCCCGGCATAGATTGATTGCTCCTTGTTATTGACTAAACTACCATTGCGCAGTGCCCTCAAAGACAGACCAACCTATTGAGCTGTAGCGACCATAGAAGCACCCGGTTCAATAAAATCATTGCCTTTTACATCATGAGGCCAGCCTACGACATACCCGCTCACCCGTTCGGGATTGGCTTGGCTAAGCAGGCTAAAAGTGCTTTTGAGTTGAAGTGGATGCAATATGGCTTCTTCGATATACTGGTGATGACTGTAGCCCAACGTATTGTCCAGAATATGGCCAAGAAGCAGGTAGTTAGTATTGGAGTATTCATAGCGCAGGCCGGGTTCAAAACGTGCCGGTTTGTTTAGTTCAAGTTCTAGCGTTTTCTCATTGTTCTTAAAAGGCTTGTCCCACCGAAAATCCGGAGAGTCTGTAAAAGTAGGTATGCCACTGCGGTGCTGTATGAGTTGTTCAAGCGTAATTCGATCGGCATTTTCTACTTTTCCACGGAGTTCAGGCAGGTTTGAACCAAAGGTTTCTTGGAATCTAACTGCCCTTTACCAATGAGCTTGGTAGCTGCTGCGGCAATATATAGTTTACTAATGCTGGCTCTTTTAAAAAGAGCATCGGGCTGAGCAGGTACTTTTTATTTCTCTGTTGTGCCAACCGGCAGCGTGGAGTTTAGGGGGCTTTCCTGCTTCATCAATGTACACTATAATACCGCTAAGAGCATATTCTTCAACCCGATTTACCTGCTCTTGCACGCTATCAGGCATGGGCCGAATTGAAACCCAGAGCAGCCGCCAGGGTACAAAGAATAGTGAAATGGCGGTGGCTCCGAGCACTAGTATGGTCAGCAGTAGTTTTTTAGGCAACATCAGTCAGGCTGTGATATCAGGGAGCCTTAGTGGGGGAGGAAATGTCTACCAGAGTGCCATTCGGGTCCTTTAGTAAAAAGCGCCTTTGTCCGTAAAAAGTATTTTCCGGCTCACTGAGTACTTCAAAGCCTTGTGACTTAGCTTTTTCAAAAACTATGTCGGCATTTTCGACCACAAAGGTGAGGTAAAAGCCTTGTGGTTTTTGCTGAAATGCTTCCGGAACCAAATCATAGGTTCGATCAATAATACCGAGTTCCAGTTGGCGGTCTTTGGAGATCAAATGAACAAACCAGTCACTGTCATAATCGACTGCGAAATCGAGCAGGCTGGTATAAAAATCTCTGCTTGCAGAAAGGTTATCGGAGCAGATGTTGGTGATCATTCGTTGAATGGTATGCATAAGATAGGTATGGTTTATTGTTACAAGTAAATAGAAAGAATGTATTCAGGTAGCTAATCAAAAGAATATAATTGAAATGTGCTTAATGTTTCTGAGTCATTGAGTCTATTCAACCGGACTTGGCTGAGCAAATCGCCACTCAGATACCGGCTGTCTCAATGGCCGATGATAGCTTCTTCTACTGATTATTTGTCTCGAACAATTGTATGGTATAATCTAAAAGAGCTGTATTACCGGTTTTTCCATGGCCCGGAACAATCAGGTCAGCTTCGGGAAATTTGCGTTTTACCTTGGCCACAGTCGCTGGCCATTGTTGAACGTTGGCATCTTCTAAATTACCCTTACCGGCCCCAACTGATTTAATTAAACAGCCACCAAAAAGAACGTGATCTAAAGGGAAGTAGCCTACTAGATTGTCTTGGGTGTGGCCTTCGCCCAAAAAGTGCACGACAACTGCTTGGTTTCCTAATTTCAAGTTCAGACTATCATTAAAAGCATTGACGGGCGTTTTGAAATTATAGTTGTTGTCAGTCAATAGTTTTATCGTTCGAGTGCCGACAAATGCAGGAATGCCTTGGGTGTCAAATTCATTAATTCCACCGATGCAGTCTTCATGGAAGTGTGTGGGGATTAACGCAGTGATCTTGCTTTTTAATTCTGAACGGATAAAAATGATGAGTTCTTTAGCGCTTTCTGAGTGGGTTGGTGTGTCGAATACAATACTTTCACCCTCATTTATAACAAACATGCCATTGCAGGGTACCTTACCGAAAGTATCGGTGTCTAAGTAGGAAATATGCTGATATGTATGGTCAGTTAACTTAATAATGGTAAGTGCTTGGCTTTGATAAACAACGGAGTCGGCTTTTGCTGCTTCTGTTTTTTGTTCTTCCGCTTGTTGGTGGTTTTTAGTCTTTGTTTGGTTGCAGGAAAATAGAGCCGGGCAAAGAAGGGTTAAAAATAGGAGAGCGTTCTTCATTTGGTGAGTTAGGACTTTGTTAAGATAAGCTTACTTCAATATAGTGTGCTTCTGTGGGTTGTAGGGCTTTTTTCTTGCTTAACTATTGAAAGAAAGTAGGGGTGGATTCCATTGGGTTGTGAAGATGTTCGGATAGCACTACCCGTAAAAAAGAGAAGGCCTCACTTTTAGTGAAGCCTTAAGAAGCGGTTAGTCTTGATATGCCCCCGAAGAATAGGTGAGCTCGTAACTGTGAGAATATATTTCGAATACCACACCAAAAGGGTCTTCTACATAAACCATTTTATACGGTTTTTCATTGGGGTAATATTCACGAATTGGCATTCTCTGCTTACCACCACGTTCTATAATTTTTTGAGTTAGGCCTTCAATGTCCGGATCTTGTACACAGAAGTGAAAAAGACCAGTGTTGAACGGATTGAATTCTGGCTTCTCTTTAACTCCATGAGGGAATGAGAATAGCTCTATACCAATTCCATCTGATGTGGACATGTGGGCGATTTCAAACTCTTCCCAATCTTCGCCAAACACATCGATGCACATTTGACCGATGGCTGTTTCTTTCTCTTTTTTGATTTTAGAGGGAGGCATAATCACATACCAGCCCATCACCTCTTCATAAAATTCAACGGCTTTTTTTAGGTCAGGCACGGTGATACCTATGTGCGAAAATGATCTTGGATAACTCTTATTCATGTTTTTGCTTTGTCTAATTATCAGGTGCCATTAACACATGAGTGTGTGGACTTAGTTCCTGTTTTTAACGCCAGTTGTTGACTTAAAAAGAGCTTGTTTTGAGGATGAAATTCAAGTGATGTTGGTTGTGGTGAACCAATTACCTGAACTGTTTTGGTTTCAGGCTTTTATGGGCACTCTCTACGATTTCTGCAATTCGTTTTGCTCTTGTTTTCGGCCGTTTAGCAAAGGTTACCCAATGCAGTAGTAGTTTTTTAGTCGAATTGCTGAGCCTGTTAAAAAATGCAAGTGCCTCTTTGCAGCCTGCTAAAGCCTCGGTTAAGTCGTTCGGAACAATTAGTGCCTCTACATCATCCAATGCGTTCCAGGAACCATTTTCTTTAGCTGTTGCTATGCTCTTTAGGCCAGCCTCGGTCATAAGGTTGTTTTCAATGAGCCGGGCCACTTTCTCTTTGTTTATTTTAGACCATATGCTGTTGGGCTTTCGCTTACAGAAATATTGCATGTAGCTTTCTTTGTCGATGGCTTTCTTTGTGCTATCAATCCAGCCAAAGCAAAGTGCTTCGTCTACGGCCTCACTCCAACTTAGAGTAGGCTTGTTACTGGAAGTCTTATAATAAACTAACCAGATAGACTGGGTTGAATCATGGTGCTTACTTAGCCAGTTCCTCCAATCTGTTTTGCTTTTAGGGTAGTATGTTGTCAGCACTTTTTCGGGCATGGCTGTTCTGTTTACCATAAAATTAGAGATGTCAGGTGACAACCCTATGTCAGCAGTGAGCAGCATGCCTGCGGTTATTTGGTGTGGATTACAACCCTACAGTAATTACAGGCTCAATGCAATCGATGAGGCTTAGGGACAATGTTTGTTTTCAGGCTTACCCAAATAAGTCACTACTTAAGTATCTGTCTCCCCGGTCGCAGACAATGTGGACGATAACCCCTTCTTCAATTTCTTCGGCAAGCTTTAGCGCTGCATGTAATGCACCGCCAGAGCTCATGCCTGCCAAAATTCCTTCTTCTTTAGCCATTCTTCGCGTCATTATGGTGGCTTCTTCCTGACTTACATCTATTATTCTATCAACCCTGTGTGGATCGAATATTTTAGGAAGAAATTCAGGAGACCATCTGCGGATTCCGGGGATGCTGGAACCATCCGTTGGTTGAGTGCCTACTATCTGCACATGTGGATTTTGTTCCTTTAGATAGCGCGATACTCCCATAATAGTGCCGGTAGTGCCCATGGCAGAAACAAAGTGGGTGATTTTCCCCTGGGTGTCCTTCCATATTTCAGGCCCTGTAGTTTTATAATGTTGTCCGTAATTATCGGGGTTGGCAAACTGATTGAGCATGTAATAGCCCTCTTTTTCGGCCTTTTGCTGCGCCAGTGTACGGGAATACTCTATGGTTTGAGCGGCAGGCGTAAGTATTACCTCAGCACCATAGGCCTGCATACTTAAAACTCGTTCGCGCGTGGAGTTATCAGGCATCACCAGAGTTATGTGCACACCCATAATGCTGGCAATCATGGCCAAGGCTATGCCTGTATTGCCACTAGTGGCTTCAATTAATCGGTCGCCCTTTTTTATTTCACCGCGGTCTAGCGCCCCTTTTATCATGCCATAAGCAGCTCTGTCTTTTACACTTCCCCCGGGGTTGTTGCCTTCCAGTTTACCGTAGATTTTCACTTTCGGATTGGTATGTAGGCGTTGGTATTCTACCAAGGGTGTATTACCAATTAATTGCTCAATGGTCATGCGCTTTGTCCTTTAAAAATAATTGTGTCTTTCTTTCCGTTGGAGTGGCTCATTTGGGCCTGGTAATAAACCTTAGAGCCGGAAGGCACACTGTGGGTAAGCCACACATTGCCTCCAATTACCGAGCTATGGCCTATATCGGTGTTTCCACCTAAAATAGTAGCTCCTGCATAAATGACTACATGGTCGCCAATGGTAGGATGGCGTTTCGTTTGTACATCACGCTTCTCTACACTCAAAGCCCCCAGGGTTACTCCCTGATAAATTTTAACATGGTCGCCAATGTGAGTGGTTTCGCCAATCACAACCCCGGTGCCATGGTCTATACAAAAGAAATGGCCTATGGTTGCGCCAGGGTGAATATCGATGCCCGTTCGGCTATGTGCATACTCCGAAATTATACGAGGTATGAGCTCAACCTTTAGCTGATACAGCGAATGGGCAATGCGATGAGCCGCAATGGCCATGAAACCCGGATAAGTTCTTACTACTTCGGTTCGGCTTTTAGCGGCCGGATCGCCTTCAAAAATAGCCGTTATGTCTTCTTCCAGCATGGCGTGAATGGCCGGTAATTCATCAAAAAACCGATCGGTTACATGGTCCGGTTCCATATCCGATTTAATGGGGTTTCGGGAAAGAATTTGATTGAGTTGCAATCGTAATTTTTCCAGATGTAATTCAAATTCTTTCTGAGTGCTAAACTGCTGCCGCGAAAAGTCAGGGAATAGGGTGCCGAGAAGGTCGTTGAACCAGTTGGCAACCATTTCGGGCGATGGGCAGCTGGGGCAGGCTTGTTGCCGCACATAAAGTTTATTGATGAATTCCTGATGCATGTTGAAGTAAGTAATAATTGACTAAAAGAGTTCAAGCTTTGAGGCTGTAGACGTATGCTGGCCTATGAGGTTGTATAAATTCAGGAGAATCGCCTTTTATTTCCTTTCATAAACTTTCTTTTCTCTCTGCGTTGGTTGTTGTTAATCATGAAAAAAAGTAAGGGGCCAATAAGGAAGGCCATGAACAGTGGGAGTTGTAAAATACGGTTTTGATTGTTCTTCCGGTTGCTGCGCTGTTTCATGTAATAGATGAAACTCATGGCATATACGACCATTAGAAACCCAAAAAGAATAAGAAACAACGTTGAGTTCATGGTGTACTAAAATAGCTTTAAGTAACGAATCTCGTTCGATTAATTGAATAGCGCAAGTAGAGAGGCTTGAAGAGTTTTGCCTTCGCGGCCCAACTCTAAGGGGAAGACTAGTCTAAAAAGTGTTGGTCTAGTGAGTAGACTTTTTGGATCCCGCTTTTACCCTTGGCGTTTATTTCGAAACTCTGACAAACCGAACATTTGTGTTGTAGTTTTTTGTAGAGAGCTTCTGATACTAAAAACCGAGTATTGAGTGTTTTATTGGCTT
>CEPH01085896.1_pt1 | contig 22232 bp, 19 predicted proteins | sample 530571 | NCBI WGS metagenome assembly CEPH01 (sample SAMEA2620413, study PRJEB7988) | marine metagenome | biome: marine biome (ENVO:00000447); feature: surface water layer (ENVO:00002042); material: "saline water (ENVO:00002010), including plankton (ENVO:xxxxxxxx)" | depth 5 m | reverse complement strand
CACAAAGCGAGGCGCAAGCCAATCGCGCCGCCTATGTCGCGAGCGTCGGAGCAGAAAGCTCGGGCGAGGTACTCGATTTCGATACCATGGTCCGCGACCAGGCCGCTGCCGAGCGCAGCGCCATGGGAACGAGCCCGCGCTTTATCGCCTTTGCCTCTCTCTCCATGCCCGAAGCCTCATTGAAAGCCCTGGTGCAGGATATGGCGCGCGCGGGCGGCGTGACCGTCCTGCGCGGCTTTCCCGAAGGCAATGCCGATGCTTTCAAGCTCCGCCTGGCGTCGATCTGGAACGATGGCACCGATACCGGCGCACTCGGGATCGACCCGCGCCTCTTCCGTGCCTTCGATATCGAAGCCGCGCCGAGCTTCGTCATGCTCGGCGGCGATTTCAGCCCGTGCGATGGCTTCGATTGCACCAGCCAGGTGCCTCCGCACGACCGCATCGCCGGCAATGTCAGCGTCGCCTACGTCCTCGAAACCTTCGCTTCAGGCGGAGGTCCAGGCGCAAGTGCAGCCCGTCAACACCTCACCCAGCTTGAAGGAGCCCGGCCATGAAATTCGCACCGATTATCGCTTGCCTGCTGGCCCTCGCTTTGCCGGGAAGCGTCCTATCGCAATCGACCGACGCCGCGCGGGCCGATGGCAAGGAGACCGCGCGCGAGCTGCTTGAGACCGCGCGAAGCAGCGCTTCCGCCCCGGTCGATGCCAATCGCCTGCCGAATTATGATCCAAATGGCGTGCAGGGTCTCGAGACACTGGCCGACGATCCCGACCGGATCGAAGCAAATGCGGCAGCTGCTGCAACCAACCATCAGGGCTACCGCGCGATAGAGGACAGCCTGGCTTCGCGCGCGCGCTTCAGCCCCGATGAGCTCGAAGAAGTCATCAGTCGCAGCCTGGCGATCAACGATCAGCCGCTCGCCTACACCAGCGGCATAGCGATCGGCGGCAGTACCGGCGAATGCGTACCACTCCCGCCCGGCTCGTCGTCCGCAGGGACTTATATCGCGACCTGCAATACCGGCACCAGGATCGAGCAAAGCACGGGGCTGTGCCGTGTCCCGCTCATCGCCAATGTCGTGCAGCGCCAGCAATGGCATTACCTGTGCAACGATACTGGTGTGCAATTCGGCCTGCCGTGGTGCAGCGCCTTCGACGCGGCAGCGTGCCGGATCACCGGCTATCGACCCGGACCGTGTCTGCAATGGGCCGACCTTGGCAGCGGGCCGTTCTGTGCCGAACCGGGTGACCCGATTGCCGAGATGACCTGCGATGCCGAGCAGGCGGGGCAAAGCCCCTATGCGGTGACCACCGACACCAGCATCGAGACCGTCTTGGACGAAAGCCAGTGCTCGGGCCTTGCCGGAAATTCGGACTGCCTTCTGGAGAGCGAAGTCTGCACCGATGCCGACCCGCAAACCCGCGTGATCGATGGCGTGGCGGTGACACGAAGCTGCTGGGAATTGGAGCGCAGCTATGCCTGCATCGCGCGCTCGCCCGCGAGCGATTGCGCCGAGATTGAAGACCAGGGCGCCTGCCGATTTCTACGCGAGGAATGCCTCACCGACGAAGAGCCGTGTGAGAGCTGGGAGCGCATTTACGAATGCCCCATGCCCCCGACCGATGATCCCGAAACCCAATATATCTGCGATGGCGATGTCTATTGCATCGACGGCTCGTGCGAGACCATCGAGCGCACCGCCAATGACGAGTTTAAGGATGCAGTCGTTGCCCTAAACGCAATGAACCAGGCGCGCGGCGAGTTCGATCCCGATACGCTCACGCTCTTTACCGGCACGCGCAACACCTGCTCGTCCAAGGTTTTTGGCGTTCTCAATTGCTGCAAGGGCAAGGGCTTCCCGCTTATTCCAGGGATCAGCCTGCTCGTCGCGCTGGGCTGCGACCGCGAAGAAGTGCTGCTCCACGAGCGCGATGCGCAGGGCCTCTGCGCCTATGTCGGCACCTATTGCTCGGACAAGTTCCTTGGCGTGTGCCTCACCAAGCGCAAGGCCTATTGCTGCTTTGAGTCCAAGCTCTCGCGGATCCTCCAGGAGCAGGGCCGCGCGCAGCTGCCCAAGCCCTGGGACGAGCCCAAGGAAGAGACCTGCGAAGGCTTCACGCTCGACGAGTTCGCCCAGCTCGACCTCAGCCAGATGGATTTCTCCGAAGTCTATGCCGAGTTCACCGAGGCCGCGCGGCTGCCCGACGAACTCGAGACCAGCGGGCTGATCCAGCAGAAAATCGAAGACTACTATGCAAGGAGCAACCCGTGATGCGCCGTGCCGCCCATTCCATGGCCATAGCGCTGGTGCTGTCGATGGCCGCGCCAGGCGCCAGCCAGACTGCCATGGCGCAGGAGGCCCAGCCCAGAACGAGTACCTCCGACACGCTCTACTGTGAGGAGCGGCGGCTTGGATACTGGTTCTACTGCATCGACCCCGAACCGGAGGTCCGCGAGGAGGAGACAATCTCGGTCCCGGCGACAAGTGCCGCTGAAGAACTCGACGCAATCACCGGCGAGTTACGCGAGCTGAAAGCCCAGGCGATCCTCTACCCGACGCCCGCCAACGTCACCGCCTATATCCGCTTCCAGCGCGAACAACTCGACCGTGCCTCGCTCTTCTCCGATGTCTGGCAGCGCGCGCTGTGGCAGGATCCTGCGCTCGACTACACGCTCGAACGCCCCGTCGGCGCGCTCGCCAAGCGGCAGTGGCAGGATGCGCGCGCTGCCGAGCGTGACGTTGTGATGGCGCGGCTCTCCGAGCGCTACGGCCTGTTCTACTTCTTCGCCCAGACCTGCGGTGCCTGCGAGGTTATGAGCCCGATCGTCAAGTCTGTTGCCGAGCGCTGGCGCATCACCGTGCGCGCGATCTCGACCGATGGCGGACCCTCGCGGCATTTCCCCAACTACACGGTCGAGAACGGCCAGCGTCCGCGCATGGGGATCGAGCCCGGCATCACCCCTGCGGTCGTGTTGTGGGACAGCGAGACCCGCCGCCCGATCCCCATCGGCTACGGCGTGCTCTCAGCCGACGAGCTGCAGGACCGCATCTACCTCCTCACTACAAGGGAAGCCGGCCATGACTACTAGGATCGGAACACTCGCGCTCGTGCTGGGCGCGCTCGCCATGACCGTAACGCCAATCGCCGCATCGGCGCAGGATGTCGGCGACAGCATGGATCGCTTCATGGACGACATGGGTGCAGCCGCCAATGTCACCGGCCCCACTGCCTTCGAAGGCCAGTCGGCAGGCTATTACTCGATGGGCAATGTCTGGACGCGCTTTCCGCAGAAGACCACCAACATTGCCAATCTCCAGCTGCCGCGTGCACGTGCCGGATGCGGCGGGATCGACATCTTTGCCGGGTCCTTCTCCTTCATCAATGCGAGCGAAATGGTCGCGCTGCTGAAAGCCGTCGCCAACAATGCGGTCGGCTTTGCCTTCAGCCTCGCGATCGACACGATTTGCCCAGAGTGCAACAAGATCATGCAGGAGTTTAGCCAGAAGGCGCAGCTCATGAACGAGCTGTCGATCAACTCCTGCGAAATGGCACAGGGTCTCGTTGGCGGGGTCTGGCCGCAGGGCGATCTTGCCGACAAGGCGATCTGCGAAGCCATCGGCAATTCGACGGGGATCTTTACCGACTATGCTGCTGCCAAGCATGGCTGCGGCACGCGCGGCCAGCGCGAGAGCACCAACAATGCCGGCGGGACTGACTTCGAGGACGTCAATCCGGGCGTGCCGCGCAACTACACTTGGCATGTTCTCAAGGAGTCCGCCTTCTTCAATCCTGGCGGCACCTTCGACCGCGACCTCGCCGAATACGCGATGACGCTCATCGGCACGGTGATCTATGTTCCGCCGAGCGATGATGATCCCGGCAGTTTCGTTCCCTTTGCCGGGGATGCTTCCTCGACGCTGGTAACGGCATTGCTCGACGGCACACAGGGCCAGAGCGTGCAGGTCTTCCGCTGCGACGAGCCAGATCTCTGCCTCAACCCCACCTTCCAGCAGCTGAGCCTGTCGTCGACGAAAGCGATCCGCCCGCGCGTCGCGATCATGATCGGCAATATGGTCGAAACCATTCGCGAGGACACTGCCATCGGCGGCGCCGAGATCGAACTGCTGCAGGTGGCTTCGCTCCCCTTGTACAAGATCCTCACCGTCCAGGCCGCCTATGGCCGCGGCATGGCGACCGACGATCGCGCAACCCTCGCCGAGGTCACCAGCATCGACCTGCTGCACGCCATCCTCGAGCGGATTTCTTCCGAAGCAAGCCGTTCGATGGCGAGCTTCATCGCTGCCGACGAAGCCAAGCTGACGCTTTGGCGCGCGCAGGTCGCAGAAGTCAGGAACCAGCTCGCCAGCAGGCAGGCGACCGGGCAGGCGCGCATTACCGCCATCGTCCAGATCATCGAGAAAACCGCGATGATCGAGAACATGCTGGCTGCCTCCATGTCGCCCTCGATGGCCGCTGCACTCGACTGGTCGCGCGGCATCCAGTCGCGCTCGATTGTTCCGTAAAGGTAATTCCATGGTCGAAGTCTACACCGTCGGCGGCGGCGAATATCTCGTCAATGTCTTCAACGCGGTCGCCGCCTGGACCGGTGCGGGCGGCTACAAGAGCCTGATCCAGGTCGCGCTTGTGATGGGCATGGCGCTTGGCGTCATTGTGCTCGCCTTTAACCAGGACTGGCGCGCCTGGGTGAACTGGTTCCTTGGCGCAACGCTCATCTACATGTGCCTGATGGTGCCGCGCATGGACGTTCATGTCACCGACCGCGTCAATCCGAGCCTTGCACCGGCAACGGTTGCCAATGTCCCGCTGGGCCTTGCCCTGATGGCGAGTTTCACCAGCCAGGCGGGCGACTACCTTACCCGCTCGGCCGAGCTGGTCTTTGGCCTGCCCGACGATCTCAACTATTCGAAGAACGGGATGATCTATGGCGCGCGGCTACTCGAAGCCACGCGGGGCCTGCGCATCTCCGATCCCGAATTTGCCGCCAATCTCGACGAACATTTCAAGCAATGCGTCTTCTACGACGTCCTGCTCGGCCGCTATTCGATGCAGGAACTCAGCCAGTCCGCCGATATCTGGGCGACGATCGGCCCGGGCAGCGAAGCACGCGCGCAGCGTTTCCTCATCCGCGACGTCAACACCGGCGAGGTCACCTCGACCGTCACCACCTGCCACGAGGCCTACAACACGCTTGGCGGCCAGTGGGCGAGCCTGATCGACGACATGGGCACGGCCTTCGGACGCCAGCTTTATCCGCGCCAGACCGAGGCATTGGCGCGCGCCAAGCTCTTTGCCGACCTGCCGATCGCGTACAGCTACCTATCGGGGGTCTCGAGCAATGCCAGCGACATCTTCCGCCAGGTGCTCTCGATCAACGCCATGAACCAGGCGATGCATGGTTTTGCCGGGGCGAGCGGCATGGGCAGCATCGATGTCTTCGCCCAGACCCGCGCCGATATCCAGACCGAGCGCACCTATTCCTCGATCGCGCACAATTCGATGAAATGGGTGCCGATCCTCAATGTCGTGCTGACGGTCGTCTTCTACGCGCTATTCCCGGTGCTCTTCCCGCTCTTCCTGATGCCGCGGACCGGGCCGATCGCGCTGCGCGGCTACGTCACCGGCTTCTTCTACCTCGCCGCCTGGGGACCGCTGTTCGTGATCCTCCACATGATCCTCATGTTCAAGGGCGCGAGCGACGTGGCTGCTGCAGGCGGCGATACCGGCCTCAGCCTCGCGACCTTTGCCGGCATGTCCGACGTCAACTCCGATATCGGCGTGCTCGCAGGCTATCTCGTCGCGTCAATTCCGTTTCTGGCAGGCGGCGTGGCGCGCGGGGCGATGGCGATCTCGGGCCAGGCGACCTCCTACCTCAACCCCAGCCAGAACGCGGCCGAGGAAGCCGCGCGCGAGGCAAGCACGGGCAACATCTCGCTCGGCAACACCAATCTCGAGAATTCGTCAGTCTTCTCGCGGCAATTTGCGCAAGGAAATCTGGCGCCCAACATAGCCTATGGCGCGGGACAGACGCGCAGCATCGGCGATAGCGGTACGCAGACCACGGGCTTTCCAGATGCCGAGTTCGCGCATGTCCCGACCTCAAGCTATCCCTTCTCACCAACGCTGGGCTCGGACTTCTCGAGCAGGCTCTCTACCATTGCCGGGCAAAGCCGCAGCCAGAGCGAGACCTACTCGAACCTCGCGCAGCAATCGACGAGCTCGGCCATCACCCGCTTCTTCGAACTGCGCGATGCCTATTCGACCGGTCAGTCGAACGAAACCGTCAGCGGGACCTCGTCTGGCGATAGCATTGGCACAACCTTCAGCGAAATCGACAATGCCTCGCGCACGCTGCAACAGCAGTTCGGCCTGTCGCGGCGGGCCTCGGACGACATCACCGTGTCCTGGTTCCTGAATGGTGAGGCCGGAATCGGTGCGCGCGGGAATCGAGGCAATATTCGCGGCGATGCCGGATTGCGTGGAGGACGCCAGCAAAGCTGGACTGACAGCGATATCGGGATTGCGTCAGAGGATCGGTCACGGCTGCTCTCGACGCTGCGCCAGATTTCCGAGAGCAACAACTGGTCGAGCACGCGCGAGGGATTCCTGCGGGAGACCAGTTCGAGTTCCGAAAGCCTCGTGTCGACAGCCGCCTCGGGTCTCAACACCTCTCTCACCGAGGCCCAGAGCTACACGGTCGAAGCACGTCGCGCTGAGGAACTCGCCAGCCGTCTTGAGGACCAGGCCAGCTGGTACGAAAGCGCCAATACGGCCGGCACACTCAACTTGAGCCAGGCCTATCGCGAATGGGGGATGGCCGAGATCGAAGCCAATCGCGACTACTACGGCCCCGTTCGCTTCGACGACATCGCATTCCAAATGAGCCCGGCCGGACAGCAACTGCAAGCGCGCTTTGTCGCCAGCTACGCCGATCGGCTCCACGACGCTATCGAAGGCGAGCTTACCCTGCCCGCTGCCGCACCGATCTCGCGACCGAATGTTGGGAGCAGAGGTGACGTCCGCGGATCAGCAAGGCTGGGATCGATGCCCGGAAGCCTGTCGGATCCCTCATCTTCGCGGGAGGACATAGGCCGCGCTGTGGGCCGTGTGCAAAGCCGTGGCGGCGAACGGGTCGATAGCGTTGGAGACTACCTCCAGGGCCGCACGCGTAATGCTCGCGGGGCCACCGAGGAAGCAGCTGACGAAATCAAGGAGTGGTGAGTTAGAGAAGACCGTCGTAGATCACGACAAAGATTGCGAAGGCAGCCACAAGCACCCCAAACAGGATAGTCGCAGCCCGACCCCATGGGTCAGCCCAGGTCTTCTTCCAACTGTACGCAGTCAGCCGGTTTTCGGCAATGGCACGATCGAGTTCGCGAAAGCCCCGCCAGTCTTCCTTGGCAGGCGGCGGGGAGTTGTCAGGATTGGTCATCGATTGTCTCCTTCGCCAGATCCAGAGTGGCCTCTCCTCTCGGGCGCTCCAGTTTCGAGCTTCTCGATCATAGCCGATTTGGCCGGATATTTGAATTGCTCGCTAGCACGCTCGTTTGTGATGCGGTCGCTCCCACACTGGCACGCACACGCGTTGGCGCCACGCTCAGACAGGTATGCTTCCAGCCGCATCACGGTCTTGCGACGCGGATTACGGCCCTTCCTGAGGTCGAGCACGAAGCGCGGATCGCCGACCGCCTCCCTCCCGAAGGTGGTCGCCGAAATGTCGTTATCTCTCAGATGGTTTTCGATCCGTTCCAGGAGGGTCATCTACAACTCGCATCGCTTCAAGAATCACTTGTGTTCTTGTTATGTTCTTAGTAGGAAGGCATCCTCAGGTCTAGGAAGAATCCTACGATCCAGAACGAAAGCACGAGACGATGGAACATGTCCGACAAGAGCTCGACCGGCTCCTGCGTGAGCGGGGAAGCGGCTATGCCGCGATCTCGCGGATGCTCGGTCGCAATCCCAGCTACATCCAGCAGTTCATCAAACGCGGTTCGCCCAAGACGCTCGAACCGGATGATCGCCGCATGCTCGCCTCCTTCTTGGGGGTCGATGAGCATGTGCTCGGCGGGCCGGAGAAGAACGATAACGACGGCATGGTCGAGATCCCCATTCTCGATGTGCAGGCCTCGGCCGGGTTCGGGGCGATTGCGGCGAGCGAAAATGCCTACACAAGGTTCGGCTTCGATGAACGCTGGCTGCGCGCACTGACGCCCGCCAAGAGCGCTAGCCTGTCGATCGTGCGTGTCCTTGGGGATTCCATGGAGCCTACCCTGAGCGACGGCGACGAAGTCCTCGTCGATGCATCGGATCATGGCGCCCGACTGCGCGATGGCATCTATGTTCTGCGCACTGACGATGTGCTGGCCGTCAAACGCATCGCCATCAAGCCAGGAGCGAAGCAGATCACCGTCGCCAGCGACAATCCGGCCTATCCGACCTGGAACGATATGGACCGCTCCGAAGTGCATGTGGTCGGGCGGGTTATCTGGTTTGGGCGGGCGCTCTAATTTTCGGTAGCCACTGAGGCGGGAAGCCGACGGATTGGTTATCGGGTAGGTACGCAGGGCAAGCGAATGCCCGATCTAGCAATGGCGGTGATATGCCGCTTCGAAGACTTCCGGCGTTGTTCTCGTTCTTGTAACACAAGCAGCGCCTGTCCGGCTTCGCGAACGAGATCCCGGATACATGCGACGCAGGAACATTATTTGAATTAGGACCGCAATGCTCGATCAACATGAGCTTTTCCGATCGGTTGACGATCAAACCGTCTCAGAAACCAAACAGCCCAAAGGGCACACAGTCCACATTGAAGGGACTGCATTGGAAGCGACAGAGGTTTTTGCTGCATACTGGCGGTTCGCCGCAGAACGGCAGCGAATGTTCTTGAAGAGGCTTCAAGGGTCTAACGATCCAGCGCTTACAGATGATCCCGTGCTATCCGCATATCGCTTCACGAACTCTTACCGCGCCTCTGACCGGGTAAGCCAATTCCTTCTGCGGGAAGTGATCTCTACTCCCAAGCAACGATGGAATGACAAAGATTTGTTCTATCGTACTCTTTTGTTCAAATTATTCAACAGGATCGAAACTTGGGAATCGCTTGAGCGAGAATTCGGAGAGCTTACCTGGGATCGGCATAGCTTCGACAGGATCGACGGTTTCTTATCGCGTCGCAAAGCTTCGGCAAAGCGCAATTACTCGGCCGCGTATATTATGCCTTCGGCGGGGTCAGCATTCGGACACAAGAGCAAACATGCGAATCATCTGCGCCTTCTAGAATGGATGATCGCGGATGATTATCCGAGACGCCTTCGGAATTGTAAGAACATGGGCCAGGCCTATGATCTCTTGATCGCAGCTCCTTCTGTTGGCCCGTTCCTTGCCTATCAGTTTGTGACGGACATCAACTATTCGACGTTGACATCATTCTCCGAGATGGAGTTCGTCAAGGCTGGCCCTGGAGCGCTGGACGGTATCGCAAAGTGTTTCAAGTCGACCGAAGGCGTTCCTCCCGAAGCCATAATCGAACACATGGCCCTGTACCAAGACCGCTACTTTGATCTCTTCGAAATCGATTTCCCTTCACTTTGGGGTAGACCGCTTCAGCTCATTGATTGCCAAAACCTTTTTTGCGAAATTTCGAAGTATGCGAGGGTCGCGTTTCCTACCGTCAATGGCAGTTCGGGAAGGACCCGGATCAAGCAGAAGTTTGCCCCCGCAGGTCGACTTCCGCTTCCATGCTACCCCAACGATTGGGGGCTGAACGAGAAGATCAATGTTGAGTTTGGAAAGAAGTGACTGGTTCGCCAGGCGGTGTGAATTCCAAACGCCTGGCCTCCAGATCCACTTTAACGACCCCGCCGTTGTGCTTCTTCAGGAGCTGAAAAACACGATAGCCTTCTCGAATTGCCAACTCCCATTCCCAAAACTTATTGGCGTAGACCTCGTGGCCAATCGTTAGACCACGGACAGTTTTTAGGAGCGAGAACGGAATTTCTTCGCCTTCGGGAAACAATGGGCGATCATACGGCGAGAGATTAGGATGCAAATGCTTGGCCCGCTGCGCGGCTTCCCAATGCACGTGCTTAATCACCAGTTCTTCGACAACGGCGGACCGTCCTCCATCTTCATTCTGTTTTGTTTCTGCGCAGTGGGTCCGCTTGATCTTCAAAAGGTCCCGGAGGACCGGTGACCAGCCCAGGACCGCCGCATTCGCTAGATGGATAACGTCATGGAAGCGGTATCCATCCTGAATTGAGTACTGGTCGCGCAACGGATCACCGACCTGATCGTCGTTCAAATAGATTTCAACAGTTTGAGCGTCGACCGATCGAAACTCAACTTGGAAGAGGCGAGGAAGCTGCTGTTCCAAAGGCGCCAGTGTGTCATGAAGCGGTGTCGCAACCCCATCATCTCGCCGAGCATTGGCTTTGTCGATATTTTCCGAGGCGACCTTGTTCATGTCGATCGCATAGAGCGATGCAATGGCAGAGAGGTGCCAGGCTATCTCCCCTAAGACGACGTCGATCGGCCGATCATTCAATTCCGTATTCAACTCGGTTTCAAGCTCAGGAAGCAAACCACGCATTAGTTGAGCTGATAGCTGTGTTAGAACTGCTGCGCACACTTGCAGTAAGGTGTGTTCTTCAGTGCGAGCAGTTCGGAATGCCAAAACCTGATAATCGAGGAAGGTACGTTGTCGCTTGGATTTGAAGACCTTTGCTTCGTCCAAAAAGGTCTTGACCTCGTGATCCGACAGCACTTCGCGAATTCGCCCCCCACGCCGCGCCTCATCAGAGACTTCGTTCTCTAGGTGCTGGATATTCTGGCGGAGTATATCGAGGCTACTGTCCAGACCTTCAATCTTGGCGAGGGCGAAGGCGTACCACATAGCGTCGCCGATTTCCTCCTCGAGCTCAGCTTTTGCTAGTGGCGAAGAGAGGACGCCTCCTTCTTGTAGCCAATGCTTCTTGATTGCTGAAATGACAGAGCCGAGCTCACTGGCGAGGCCGAAAATCACAATCTCTCTAGGATCCGCCCTGAGCTGCCTTTCAGCACCGTCTGTGTGCGAGAACTGATCGGTCTCGGCGACTGACTTTGCATATCGCTCGATCAACATGTCACGGACTTCCGATCCAAGAGCGACCGCACCTCTTTATCAAGTGACCAATCAGTCGGATCATTGATCAAACCACGACCAGGCTGGTTTTGAAGCCACGCAATAAAGGCTTCTTTCCTGTCTTCGCTGTCTACGTTGTAGACTTGGCCCCTGCCAGCCCAAATGAACTCCTTGAATTGTGCTGGTGGGCGGGGTCCTTCAGCACCCCAATAGGCGTAGTCTCGCCCGAGTAATACGCGGTCTGTGCTCCCAGTATCACGCCTCAGATTGCCTCCACCAAGCAAGCTGTTCTCATCGCTATGGAATGAGCGCTCCTGAACCCATTTTCTAGTGGCTGGTTCACGATGATAAATGTTGTCGCCGAAATTGAGCATAAGGGAGCCGCCTTGTCTCGGACGTTTTTTCTCAAACTCCGGTTCCTCCCAGTAGTCATCGTAGCTCATGATCTCATCGACCATCATCCAATAAATGATTTTGCCACTTAGATCGTATTTGGCAGGGCCGTAGCCGACGATCACGTCACCGATCTCTGCGCCCTTTCGGATGACCGGCTTACAACACGCAAGCGTGCAGACATTGAAGAACGGGTTGGGGGCGAAACCCTTGTCGTGGTCGATGACGTACCGGTACAAGCGCCGCGGTCGCTTATTCGCACTCATTGGGTTCAACCTCATTAGGGTCTGCTTCTTCACCATCTGGCGTGAGGAAGGCGTGCTCACAGTCAGAGCCCAGTTCATCTTTCAGCTTCTTGGGATCCCATGGAATCTGGGCCGTGCTGTACTTGGCAGCCGCAGGATGGATTCCGGTCTCAGTTTGCCCAGGCGCCCACAATCCAACGATATTGCATACGCCTGCCTTGGCTGCGGAAAACGCAGTTTCGCGCAATAGGTCGCTGTCTTCCTTGCCATCCTCCAAAATAAGGACAGCAGCATCGCGCTCGGTTATCGTGGCGAGATCGGTTGCACGAGTGACAATTGTTACCGTCGCAAGATCTATCTCGGCTGCGGACAATACCTGAAGGATGTCCGTATCAGTTAGCTTTCCATTCTCTGCTTGCGCCACAAATACGCGACGCTGGTCGTTCTGGCTCATTGTACAAGCCTCCTCATCGCGCCGTAATGTGGTGTTGCCAGTTCGAGATTAAGGAGATAACGCGAGCGTGTTCAGGGCAGGTTATCCGAATGGCGGTGTCCCTCCGGGCGGCGCTTGCACCTTCGGGAAATCTGCTTGGCAGCGGGGCCGATTAGTCGGCCCCGCTCGCCTTTATGCTGTCTCCTCGAAATGTTGACGTACTTCATTGGAGCCGACGAACTGCGAAAGTAGACGGTAGTTGCCGGTCTCTCGTCGCACCCGACCTGCAACGATGGCGGGATGGACATTCACTGACTGTGCGAAGGCCATGACGCGAGACGGTGTAGCTCTCGACAGCAGGTCGGCGTCGGACCATTTTTCTGACGGAATGAGCGCCTCCTGCGCTAGCAGATCCGCTTCCTCTTCAACTGACCAATCTTCAGAATGGTCGGAGGGGTCTAACTTTAGGTCATCAATAAAGAAGTCGTGTTCGTCCTTGAGATGTCTCCAGACGTGAACGATCTCGTGAAGAAGGCAAAACCAGAAATTGTCGAGGCGATCGAAACGAAGACTAAGGCCAATTACCGGAACCTGCTCCTTTGTTCGCATAGCTGCACCGTCGAGGTAAGTTTTTGGCAGGTGTCTAGCGTAAACGACCGCTACGCCTTTTTGCGCTAACGCCTCGACAGCACGCTTAGGCCCGTCCGAAAGGCGGCTCAGAGTAGCCAGGAAACGGAGAAAGTCCTGGTCGATCGCTCCTTCGCTGTATGTTGCTGGCAGCCTTTGTTTGCGAGCTTCGGCCAAGACATAAAGGCACCAGGCTTGCAGCGCATATGGGTCCATACTGGCATTTTGGCGTGCGGAGTCGTTCTTACGGTACAAAGCTTGTGGTACTGCCTGCATGCCACCCGCTTCCTGGAGAAGGCCCGCCATAAGATCTTCAGCTGATTTCGCGACGTGCTTGTTTGTCTCCAGCCAGCCACGCTTCAAGAGTTCTCTTATGGGGAATCGATCCCAGTGTACTTCTTTGGAGGGCGTCTGGAGGTCCGCAACATTTCCGTCGCCAATTAGAACCTCTGCCGGAATGCCCAAATGGGTGTTCAGCGCGCGGATCATTTTGAGCGTAAGTGTGCGCTTTCCCGAGAGGACCTCGGAAACCTTAGCACGGCTCCCAATGTAGGGCACCAAATCAGCCTGACTCAAATTGGATTGTTCCATGCGGAACTGAATAGCTTCGACGGGTGACGGAAGATCAATTGGATAATGCTCGTCTTCATATACCTCAATCAATGTCGAGAGCACGTCCAGTTCATCGCGCAAATCGTCGCTTACTGCAGTCGACATTATGTAATCGACGCGCGCAAGAGCAGCATCGTAATCAGTCTCATTCCTAATTGGACGTACGTTGCTCATTAGACCTCCTCCACATCGATCTTGTCGTAGTCGGCATGCGTTCCGACAAATCTGATGAAGATAATGCCAGCTTGGTAATCAATGCGGACAACCAAGCGGTATTTGTTGCCTGCGATATTAAAAACCACACGATTATTTCCGACGACACTCGCGTTTCGATACTGCTCCTTGATGTCAGCTGGCGTTTGCCAGTCCTTGCTCTTTGCTTCGTGATACCAACTATCTAGCGCGGCCTTTGCGCCAGGGTTTACGTCCCCGAATTCGCGTAGCGTGCGCCTTGCAATGATTCGCATTCACACCCCCTATGTACTCAAATTGGGAACAATGTCAATTGCTCCCAATTTGGGAGCGTGCAGGTTTTGCCCTTTATATGAGCCGGATCGGTAACGGTGCACCGAGGCTCGACGACTTTGCAGCCAACTCGGGTGTTTTTCCCCAGAAAGTCAGACACTAGACGGTGAGAAGTTCTTGTATTCTTCGATCTATAAGAGCGAGTTCGATTTGATCGGCAGCGAAGAGACGAATTTCAGCAGTACCTAGGATACGACACTGCATCAGAAGAGCATTACGCTGTTGACCTAACTGAACGAATTCTAACGCCTTCGGCGAAGCCCCGTCCGGAGCCAGAATGTTTGGATGAGGACACATTGGGTCGTAAACAGCGGATGGGTCCGGCAGAAACAACATCCGTCTGCGCTGCCCCATTTGAGGGCTGACGTCGATAAGACCGCCGTTCTTGTTACGCCAGACCGCGTGGTGCTCAGCCTCGAAGTATAGGTCCGGGATATGCCAAATCGCCCAGCCAAAGAGTTTGGAGCCACCACTCTTCGCAATTTTTCGATCAACGTTCTCAAAGCAGAATGATGTCGCGCTTCTTCGAAGTGGAACAGAGGTAATGAAGACAGGTTCAGTGGGCGCGATCGAACGACAAAATTCAAGGATCGAACTCGAAATTGAGCTCGGCACTGTATTGGGAGTTGATTGCATGCTTTCCTGAGAAGTCTTCGATCGGGATATGGCTAAACTCGACTTTGCCCGGCAGATGCCGCGGGCGCGCACAAATTGCCCACAAACGATCATCGGTGTCTAGCAGCCGGACTCACAGCCGTCATTTATGATTTACGATCTCATGACCGCTCTTGGGCCAGCGGGTGCACTGGCCCCTTTTCCGGTCTTAGTACGCGAGGCGGTCATTTCAGGGAAAGCACCCAATCATATCCCAAAGTCCATCGACCTATTGCGCTCCTTGGCAAGTTCCGGCTCGGTAGCCTTGGAGGCCTTCTCAGCCATCGCCTTACCCGTTCCCGCCTGTGCAGCTGCTTTCAGGCGCTCGGTCACTTCCAACGCCGATGACTTCTCACCCTTGTTTTTCGAGACAGCAGCACCGAGCCGTGCAGCACTGTCGACCACAAGTGTCAGGTGGTCGCGCAAGCGCGTGACGGTCACGAGAAATGTCTTCTGGTTGGCAAGGTTGCGCTCGCGACTGTCCATCACCGCAATGCCGCGATCGGAGGTAAGGCCCTGCGCCATGTGGGCATTTAGCGCGTAGGCTAAATCGAGACGCTTCAGCATCGGATCGTCCCTTCCGAGCTTGTGCTCAACACCCTTGGAGGTCTCTACGGTGACGCGATCGCCATCGATCTGGACAACCCGGGCCTGGTCGGCATTGAACAGCCCGCGCCGGTGGTCATTCCTGGTCCACCGAATGCGATCGCCCTGGTGAATTTCAAGGTTGCGCCGGTCGAACAGCGACAGGTTGTCGTCCTTGCCGGTGCGCCCAATCCGCGACGGCATAAGCTTGTGAAGCCTGCCTTGCTTGTCCTCAAGTTCGACGGTGTTCTTGCGATCATCTACTTTGCGCACCGCATATTCGCCGCGCTTGAGGCCAAGCGCGCGTTCGAGTTTCGCGACCTCGAGCACCATGCCGGGCTTGTAGGCGTCAAAGTAGCGCAATTCCTCGCGCGTGAGATTGACGCGGTCGAGAACCTCGAGCTGGAGCTTTTCCGGTCCGATCTCGCCATTGGCGGCAAGGCCGGCCTGGACTGCCTCGTTGACGGCGGCGCGGATCTTGCGGCCCGAAGCATAGATCGCAGTCCGCTCCCGTTCTTCCGGCGGAAGCGACAGCCAGCGCTCGGCAGCAACAATCGCTCCATCGCCCCTGGCTTCGACCGTGTTCTCCTTGAGCTGGTCGAGCGCCGTACGAACCAGTCCCGCCTGCGCAGCCGCCTGTGCCTCTCGCAGGACCGGATCGCGGCCGCGCAAATTGGTGTTCATCTGCGCCTGCGCAATTCCTCCCTGCTGCAGGAGGTCGAAAGGCTTGCCGGCATCGACTGCGCCGAGTTGCTTGCGATCGCCCATGAGCACAAGCCTTTGAGCACCGACGCGATTGGCGATGCGGATAAGCTGTTCCTTGTCGGCATTCGAGACCATCGAGGCCTCGTCGAGGATGAGGACACTGCCTCCCAGTTCCTTGTTTGCCTCGAGATCGAGGCCGGAACGCCCCTCCCCGTCGGTGATCGGTCCCCAGCGCTTAAGGAAGCTTGCGAGCGTCTGCGCCTCGATACCCGTGTCGCGTTTAAGCATCTGTACCAACGTGTTCTGCACCGAGAGGCCGAGCACCTTGTGACCTTCTTCCCGCAGCACATCGGCGACGGGCTTCAAGACACTCGACTTGCCCGCACCGGCAACGCCCTGCACTGCAATGGTACGATCGCGCGAGGTCAAGATCAGTCGGGCAGCACCCAGCTGGCCTTCATTCAGTTTGAAGCCCTGATTGACGAGAGCCGATGCCTGGACACCGGCGTCGGCCCGACGTTCGGTGAGGATGGGTTCGACCGCGCCCTTGCCTTCGTTTGCCCAGGCGAGGATCCGCGCCTCGCGCTCGACTTCTTCGCGGCTTGCCAGCCATCCCTTGTGCTCGCCCTTGCCTTTGAGCAGCTGCCCCGAACGAACCAGCGCGCGTGCCGCCTTCTCGACATCGGCGATGGTGGTAGGCAGCCCGAAATCGAGCGCTGCCTTGTACAGGTCTTCACGCGCAAAGCCCGCCTCGCGCTGCGACAGATGGCGCACCGCCGATGCGACAGCCTGAGCTGCCGCAATCTCTTGAGGACCTCGCTTGAGGACATGGTCGGGAACCAGCGGGTCACGCTCCTTCCCCTTGATACGTTCGGCAAAGTCCTTGAACAGCGCCAGACCCCGCTCGACAAGGTCCGGTATTTTTGCATCGGCATTGTCCCGCTCGCTGGCCCGCGTCTTCGCAGTATCGACCAGTCGCGGCAGATCGAGGCCGATAACCTGCGCAGCCGCCTGCCATTGCTCGCCGAGGACTGCGCGATCCTCGATCGGCTGCTTGGGCGAACGGGTGGCGAGCGCCGCAATCTTGCCTGCTTCCAGCCCCGGACCACGGCGCGCTTCGAGCACTTCCTTGCGCCGCGATGAGAAAGCCATCACCTGTTCGCGCGTGATCCCGCGGGCCTCGAAATTGCCGTGCTTGCCGACCGGTCCGGGCTCGTAGCCGAGCTTCTCGACCGCGATCCGGAACCGCGCCATGGCCATCGAGTTAAGCAGCGTACCGAGCGCAAAGAGCTTGTCGTTCTTGAGCGTGCGCCATTTGCCGTCGGGCCCTCGCGTCACATTGGCAATGACCGCGTGGAAATGCAGGTTGGGCTCCTGGTTGCGGTTGGTATCGTGCTGAAAAAGGCCGATGGCAAGGTTGCCGGTCGTAACTGTCTTGACCTTGCCGCGTGCGACAAGGCGGGTTTCGGCAGCATTCTTCTCGGTCCATTTGAGCGCCTCGGTTACCGCCTCGCGGTAGGCGGCAACGATCCGCTCGTCCTTGCCAACCAATGCCAGCAGCGACCAGCTCTTGGGCAGGGAGAAGGTAAGATCTGTGCCCGGCCTATGCGGCTGACCAGGATTGCCGACTCTCGATCCATTGGGGAGCTCACCGCGCAACAATGCATCGAATTGCTTTGTCTCGACCCGCCCCGAAAGACCGAGTGATTTCGCGCCTTCGCCGACCCATTGCCCGGACCGATCGGCATCGGCCCGGGCATAGTAATTGTCGTCCGCAAAGTAGCTGGCGGCAGCAGAAGGCGATCGCACATTGGCGATAGAGAGCATTGCCTAGTCCTCCAACGAGCCCACTACTGCCGCGCGCCCCCGCATCAGATATCGGGCTCGATATCGCCCACGTCGGGTTCGTCCCGGTCAGGCTTGTCGCGGTCCCTGTCGTGGGCAGCACCACCAAGCAGACCCTGTTGACGGCGCTCCTGGTCGGCACGATTGCGCGCTTCTCTGCTCGCCTTGTCGCGATGCGGATCATGATCCTCACCGTTCTTCACGGACCGACCCTTGGCGGTCTCATCGCGCGCCCGATCCTTGTCGGTGCCAAGCGGCAGTTCGCTTTGCCGACTGCTCACTTGGTCCGCGCGCCGCTGCGCTTTGGAGGGGTCTTCGCTGCGACCAGACCTGTCACGTTCGTTGGCCATATCCTTGTCCTGCGCTTCCTCGCGCAATCGGTCTCTTACGCGCTTGCGCGTTGACCTCCGGTTGGTGCGCTTCTCCTCATCGCTATCGAATTGCTGACCGCGATCTTTCTCGTCATTGCGACGGCGTTCACCGGAATCGTCGCTGTCACCGCCATAATGCCCGTTATCGTCGTCATCGTCCGGTTCGGCGGTGACGGGCTTGGGAGCAGGTTTTGCGAGCTTCGGTATGTCGCGGGGGATGAACCCTTCGGCAACGCGGGGCCAGTCCTGCGGCTCAAGCGTGATTGGTGCGGTGGGAAGCCCCTCGGGAAACTTGATGTAACCCTCAAGGCTCTTCAGCCCCATGAACTCGTCGGGGAGCAGTAGCGGTGCGATCTCGCGGCGGGCCGTCAGGCTCACCGCATCGCGGGCACTGTTGTGCCCATAGCTCTGGTTCTCTTCTACCTCGCGCACCTCGCGGTGACCGACAGTGTCCGAACACCAGGTAGCGGTCTCGCGGTCGGCCGTTCCGAGCATGAGCTTGGTCTTGGCGAGCGATGACAGGGTCATCGCCATGTTTTCTCCATAAACCTCTTTCAGCTTGGCATAGGCGTGTACGCCGGTGACGATGGCGCCGCCGTAGTTGCGTGCGGTCTGCAGTCCCTTCTCGAGCGAAGGAAGCCGATGCAGCGCGCCCAGTTCGTCGATCAGGAACCACAGTCTGAGGTCAGACGAGGTCCGCCCGGTCATCAGCGTGTTGATGGCCGTATCGAGCCACAGCGTGAGCATTTGCGATAGGACCGTGAGGTCAGCATAGCGCGCCGAGAGGAACAGGATCGATCCCTCCTTGCCGCCGCCCTTGACCCAATCGCGGATCGAGAAGGGCTTGCCTTCGGTCGGCAGCAATTGCAGCGCCTTGGCATTGACGTTGAAGACCGCGCGCACCGATTCCGCCATCTTGGCGGCCTGCGGATCGGTCATGGGTCCTGCCATCGTATCCTCGAGCAGCTGGTGCAGGTCAGACAGATTGGCGTTCATCAGATCACTCGCGAGCGCCGCGTTGGTGCCCTTGCCCTTCTGGACCAGCTTGAGACAGGTTTCGACGAACAGGGTACGCGCTGCGAGCACCCAGAACTGCTCTGCCCCACCGCCGTCATGCGGCACCAGCGACTCCGCAGCGGCATGGAACTCGGAACTGGTGGTGCAGTCATTGAACACGCTCCAGGCCGGGCACCGGGCATCGAGCGGGTTCAGGATGACGTCGCGTTCGGGCTCGTAGAAGGCCTCGATGAAGGCTCCGGTAAGGTCGAAGATAACCGCGCGTTCTCCCCTCTGTCTGATCTCGTCCACGAGTTCGAAGAGCGCCACGGTCTTGCCCATGCCGGTGGTGCCGACCAGCATGGCGTGGCCTTGTTCCTGCCGCCATGGGTAGCTGACCCCGGCGAGGTGCGCGGGCGCATAGAGGCCCGCTTCTTGCAATGCGTTGCGACCCGCGAGCCGCCATTTCCAACCCAGCTCGCGGCCATATTCGAGGGCGCGCTTGCCGCGATTGTGACGGGCAATGTCGGCCTTGAGTTCGGGCAGCGATACAAGCTTGGCACCACGCAGATGGCGCTTGGCTTTGGACTTCTCGCCGAAGTGCTCGGCAACCCACCAGAAGAGTACCATGAGCGGGACAAGGCAAACCGTCGAGAGCACTACCGCCTGCTTCACCGTAGCAAAGAACAGGTCCCAGGCTTCGCGCATCGGCGGGAAGTCCCTGACCACTACCATCGGGAAGGCAATCATGTCGCCATCGGGCAGCCGCAGGTTCACGAGCTTGGCCGGATCGAACTCCATGAACATGTAACCCGAGGCATAGAGATGCATCCAAAGAAGGTAGGCCTGGTAGTCGTCGAGCGCGATGCTGACCTGCCACCAGCAGGTCCCCAGCACGACCAGTGCCGAGATGATGAGCGGCAGCTTGAAGCCGGCTGCAAACATGAAACCGAAGTGCCCCAGGAGCTGGGTGCCGCGGGTGAAATTGACGATACTATTCTTCATCGCCGGCCTCCTTCGCACGCGCAGGAATGAAGCCGAGCTGGGCCAGGCGGCGGTGGTATGCGGCATGGGTACGCTTGCGCAGAGTGTCGTCGGGGTGGCTCGCGAGCAGCGCATCGAGCGCCGTGGTAAGGAACACCATCTGGCGTGCCGGATCGCTCCCGCCGGGACGATCTGCATGATCGTTGTCGCGGTTCCAGGCGGTGACGAGGTGGTCGCGAATGACCACGCTCACGCTGGTATCGCGCGTGTTTGACTGCTCCAGAATCCAGTCCGCAATCAGCGGCGGGACGTAGGTCTGGAGGACCCTGTAACGTTGCATTTTTCCAAGCTCCTTGTGCTCAAGAAGCCTGGTTCGACCTGCGGAAGGCGAGGATCACAGTAAATAGGGAAGGCCATGTAGGAAAACGAAAAGTTCCCTATCTATTCCAACGCATTAGACTAAGGTGAATTGCAGCCAAATTGCGAATCCAAATCGCGATTTGCGGTCAAATTGGTCGATGCACATGCCGAATTTGCATTGCAACCAGTTGAGAACATTGGAAGAACAAAGGCGGCCCCGCTGCGTCCGGTGTGCCTGTCAAGTTCCAATGTGTGCGGGGCTTTTCAGGAGGCCCTGAGTTCCGTTCAATGGGTTGAATTCTAATCCTTATTCTTGGAGCGCGAGCAATTGTGTCCTCGTAGGGAAAAGCGAGATTCAGGGCGAAAATGCCGGTGGGCTACCAACTGGCCTTAGTTATGTGAGAATCCCCCTCGGCGGGTCATTCCCCAGGCGGGCTAATTGCCCGGTCGTTTGAGAGGATCATAGGGACCAGATAGCCATCACCGGACTGTCCCAAGATCGAATGGAGATGAGGTGCAGAACGATCGGGAATACCCATCTCTCCTAACCCTGCGAACAAGAAAAAAGGCAGGAACCGTTCCCGGTCCCCGCCCTGATCCTACGGTCAGAACTCATCGAGCATTGCCCCATGAACCGTATGCACCACGCGCGCTGCAAGATGCGCAGGAAGCGCGTTGTAGTCACCCTCATCCAAAGCAAAGTATCCGAGTTCTCGGTCCTCAACGATATGCTGATCGAAGAAGCTGTGCAACGCCCGACGCTCTGCCACAGCCAGCGCGGCAAAGTAGCGTTCCGAGTTCGAATTGATCCGAGCAATTGAAGCCATTGTATCCTCCTGATGTCTGCCGTTGACGGCAGGAGCAGGACGGATGGGCGTGCGGCCGGCGGGTCAGGGATCGCCCACTTGGGCGACCGCGAAGCGGCGGTAGGGGTAACGATTTTGTCGGACCGTAGCGTAGCGAAGGGGAGTCAAAATGGTGGGACCCTGCCGTCCTTGACGCGCCTGTTGCACGGCCATCAGAATGGGAGAACGTGAGCCAGGCCCCTCCCCTCCGGTCCCAAGCTAGATAGCTCCCGAGACCTTCTGCGCGACCTCTGTCAGCGTCGCCTGCAGGCGGTTGATCTCCGATAGGCTGGTCCCGCTGGGCACGTATCGCGTCACAAGAAATTCGCGCGACTGCGACATGGCATGCAGGTGTTCCCGCGTCCACTTCCGCAGCACCAGCCCAAGCTCGACTGCGAGGTCCGCCCTTGCCGCGAGGTTGTGCTGGAGACCCCGGACCTCGCCCGCGCTGTGACCCGATCGGAGAAGGAATGCGTTGAGGTAAAGCTCGACCGCATGAATCGCGACCATGCGAAACGGCGCCCGCGACCTGGGTTCTCCGGGCCGTCCATTCTGCACGAGAAGCTGGGCCGCGATCCGATACTCATTTGCAAGTGCCACAACCTCGGCTGCAGTCGCGGCCTCACCCGGATAGCAAACGATCGCCTGGTCAGTCATGGCGCTCTTCGTAGCACCGCTTTTGCAAACGATTACTGAAAGTTCTTCGGCGTTCCATACGCGAGGAAGGGGCCCTGTCCGGCTGGGACAGGACCCCTTCGGGAGGCGAGATCGAGGTGAGAGTTCAGTCGATCTCGGGAGCGTCGGTGTTGTCGTTGTCGTCACCCGAACCACTGCCGCGGGAGAGGAAGTCGACCTTGTCGGCGAGGATCTCGGTGCCGTAGCGCGTGACCCCGTCCTTGTCCTCCCACTGGGT
>CEPH01086803.1_pt1 | contig 22295 bp, 16 predicted proteins | sample 530571 | NCBI WGS metagenome assembly CEPH01 (sample SAMEA2620413, study PRJEB7988) | marine metagenome | biome: marine biome (ENVO:00000447); feature: surface water layer (ENVO:00002042); material: "saline water (ENVO:00002010), including plankton (ENVO:xxxxxxxx)" | depth 5 m | reverse complement strand
CGAGCCGTAAAGTAAGGTTGTCTAAAGAACTGCTGGATGGCAAAACATTCAACCTAACCATGAATGGAAATGCGGTTTTCAAACATGCTGTGGTGCGTTTTAGCGAGGTAATACAAGAGGCCTTGCAGCATAATGGACTAACGCCTGAAGATATTGATCTGCTCGTACCTCATCAAGCCAATCTACGCATTAGCAACTTCGTACAAAAGCAATTTGGTCTCGCTGACGATAAGGTCTTTAATAACATAATGAAGCTTGGCAACACCACAGCAGCTTCTATTCCTATCGCCATGAGCGAAGCTTGGGAACAAGGCCGAATAAAAGATGGAGACCTTGTTTGTCTGGCTGCTTTTGGGAGTGGTTTCACATGGGCTTCAGCGCTCATCAGATGGTAGAGCTTAATCAGGAGTTGATCGATTTCCTTGAAAAGAAGGAATTCTTTGAATTGAAGTTAAAAACGGATAAACAGGTTAACGATTTACTATACTACACCCAGCAAAAGTTGGCCGAGTTATGGAAAAGCAGACCAATATGGAGTTTACCAGATGGTCTTTCGAGCATTCCTTCTAAAATAAGTAGAGGAAACAATCACTCCGGATACCCCTTTCAGGTTTTCGATTATCCTTCTTCATTCTCTCAAACAGACATTTTTACTTTCAGAGTGATTGTTTGGTATGGCCGGCACTTTTCCTGTAACCTTATTGCCAGTGGTATTTTTCTGCGATATGTAGAAGACCGGCTCCCTGCCCTTGCCAACAAAAACACCCGACTGTTATTGGATGACAACCCATGGTCTAACGCGCTATTGGAAACTCATAACTTACTGATTGACAAAGAGTCAATAACACAAGCGACCACTTTTATTAAAAAAAATCAATCAATACGGTTATTTAGATTGTTTAGTATGAACCAAATTAATTCCATCCATCGTTTGACACTTGAGTGTTTTAACGATTGGTTCTCGGCTGATTTGGCTTAATATTTGATTCGTTAGGGCGACTCTCAACCACCTTATAGTTTATGCGACAAGCAATATTACTCTTCTCCCTTGTTTTTTTGGCCGGAGCACAACTCCCCCTCAAGGCCCAAGAGGCTTTTACTTTAATTTTTCCTTCAGAAGATCTGGAGCTAACAGAGAAGGGTGAAAAAGAAAACGGACTAAGAAGCGGGCTTTGGATAGCTTACTCCAAAGACAGCAGCTACATTCATAGAGGCAACTACTTTGAGGGGAAAAAATCGGGCTATTGGAATATATTTATAGACGGGGTTGAACGGGCACGTTTAAGTTATAGAAACGACAGCCTTAATGGTCCATACTATTTATTTTACCCCAACCGGGTAGTTGCAGTAAAAGCCATTTTTGCTCACAATCAGCTAAACGGAGAGTGGGAATCTTTTAGAGAAAACTCCTCCCCTTTAGAAAAAGGAACATTTAAAAGTGGAGAAAAAGAAGGATTCTGGACGGCCTTCCATCCCAACGGTCAGGCCGAGTTTATTTCTAACTACAAAAACGGCCTGCTCAATGGAAACTACTCAGCCTTCGATGAATATGGTTTTAAAACCGTGGAGACTACTTATAAAAACGGTTTACTCCATGGCGAGTGGAAAAAATACGACTACGATGGCTATGTCATTGAAAAAGGCCTGTATCTAAACGGTCAGCGCGATGGTAAATGGGAGTATTATTACGGACCAAATATGGAGGCCGGTGTTGAATACTACGAAAAAGGCAAAAAAACAGGAACCTGGGTGGCCTACCACATGAACGGACGCACCGCTTCCGAAATTACCTACAAAAACGATCAACCAGTTGGCACTGCCCGAAGCTGGTTTCCCAATAAGCAACTTGAGTCGATAACTCACTATAAATATGGCCTGGCCGATAGCCTTTATCAGCAGTATTACGAAAACGGCTTACTCGCTGCGGAGGGAAAGTATGAGCTCGGACTGAAAACAGGTGCCTGGAAGTATTTCCATGACAACGGCATGATCTCCGAATTGGGCAGATATTCAAAAGATAAACGAGTTGGTAACTGGAAGTCGTTTGACCAAACAGGAACACTAGTTGCAGAGGGCTCTTTTCTCGATGACCTGGAAACCGGTCAATGGTTCTATTATTATAGCACCGGAAAACTAGAATCTATTGGTAGCTATAAAAAAGGCGGGAAAGATGGGCTTTGGGGCTATTTTCATAAGAACGGTGCATCAATGAAAGAAGAGCAATGGGTGGAAGGAAGACTAATGTCCATTACTGAATACACTGATGAGCGAGGCAGAAAACACAGTTCCGGAAGCTTAAAGAACGGCTTTGGCGAGGTTATAAATTATTATGCTGATGGCACCGTGTTTTCTAAAGGAAACTATGAGCGAGGGTTGCCTAATGGCCAATGGTCTTTCTTTGATGAAAAAGGTAGAAAAATCACCTCTGGCAAACTAGTAGATGGTGTAAAAGAAGGTAGCTGGGAGGTTTTCTCGCGATCAGGTACCGTAGTAGACATTGAGTATTATAGCAATGGTGAGCTGGTGAGCACCAAAAGAGGTTTTAATTAAAACATAAGGTTACTTGCTTTGGTCGTACAGCGAATGTATCGACATTTTACCACCTTGTGTCATCTCAAATGGCTCTTATAAGGCACTACCAAGACACACAGCTTGTAGTTCACGTGGTCTATTTACATTTGTCTTATCTAAATAAACCTGAATTCGATGTAGGTAAGTAGTAAAGTATCCCCTCTTAGGACGTCATTGCGGAATTTTCCTCTGAAAACTTCACATAAGCAATGGAAAATATCCGCAATCTCATTTAGGCTCTGTTGAGATATCGGATAAAACAGCCCTTTTTGAGAGTTTAAGGCCTATCTTTCCGGCATGACGTTCTTTTCGTACATCGAACTCAGGTTAAATAAGCACCCCTACTAAAACAATTGTATTTAAAGAGCTGTTGAGCTATAAAAAATCATGGGTTGGTTTACTAAAAAAACAGAAAAAGAGAAGCTTCACGATCGTTACAAAAAACTAATTGAAGAAGCTCACAAGCTTTCACACAGCAACCGGAAAGCAAGCGACTTAAAGACTGCCGAGGCAGAAGAGGTTTTAAAGCAAATAGAAGCACTGAGTTAATCCTTACTGCCTGAACTCCCTCATCAATTCCAGTGCCTTTTGTTTTACAAGAGCATATTCATTCCAGGGTAAAAAATGGTTCTGCTTAGGTAAGAATATCACCTCTTTTTGAGCATTGATTAGCATGCTATCAGCAAAATTGGCATTCTGTGGATGTACAAGTCCATCCTCTCCTCCTTGTACCACAATAGTTTTTGCCTGAACTCCGGGCCAAAGCAGAAGCATTTGTTCAAGCTCCTCCTCAAGAAAAATAAGCTCTTCGTTCGAAACCCGTATAATTTTGGGAACCAGCGCACTTAGCAATGGCCATCGCATGGGCTTTCTGAACCAATCTTCGTTAGGCTCAAGGCGCGGATCCAAAGCCGGTGCCAGTAGCACAAGACCATCTACCCAATCGGGGTAATCCATTGCCAACCGGGCAGCAATTGGCCCTCCTAACGAATGACCTACTATAACTCTGGGAGCAGGCAACGCCTCAAGCATGGGTTGCAACAAGGCTGCTTGCTTCTCTATGGAGCCTACCGGTTTGCCAAATTCCGACTTGCCATAGCCTGGGCGGTCTACTGCCACTACAGACACGTTCTGATACAAAGTACTGTCAGCAAAATAATCTATGAACGCATCCCATCCGCCCGGTGAACCATGCAGAAACACAATAGTACCGTTTTTCGCTACGTCTAGTTGTTTATAATGAATGGCGTAACCATCCACATTGTAAAACACACTTCGTGGTTGAACCGGCTTGTCTCGAAAATACTTTGCTACCTCCCTATCGCTCTTGGTGAGGCTAACACAGCTGCTTACAATTTGAGTAAGAACTATAAAGCCTAATAAAAGAGTCAGGCAACCTATTTTAATCTTCTTTTTGGTCATTCCACGCATTCATTATAAATATAACTATTTGTAAATGAGCATGTTTATTATCACCCTGCAATTGACCAGCAAACGACATTTCTGCTTAGTCTAAGAAGAAAGGATGCCCACAACAATTTATGCCTGCTATTAATCTCCCCATAGTTTTACCTGTGGTCTGATGAAACCGCAACAACTACCAACAAATGAAAAGGCCCGTTCTCTAATGAAAACAGGCCTTCTATAGTGGTTTCAAAAAGGAAATTACCTTAAGAATAACATTTCTCTGTACTTCAATAATGGCCAGTCTTCATCGTCAATCAAACCTTCCAAACGATCCACAGCATCTCTGATCACATCAAAATAAGCTGCTTTAATTTGATCGCAGTAAGCAATGGCTCTTTCTCTGGTATCTTCTATAGAGTTAATCTCTCCCCTCACATCGTTCATGGCTGTTACATTCTTCTGAATAGTAACAATCTGAGCGTTTACCTTTTCGAGAATCGATTTGATATGGCTATTATCTAACCCAAACTCTCCCAAACCACGAGCATTCTGAATTAGTTTATTCTGGTAGTTAATTGCGGCAGGAATTACCTGCGCCATAGACATTTCAGAAATCAGGCGTGCTTCAATTTGAATCTTGAGAATATAATTCTCTAGCTGAATTTCGTTTCGCGCTTCTAGCTCTAGTGGCGACATTACACCAAACTCCTCAAAAATATGCTTAGAGGTTTTAGATACATAAGCATCCAACGCTCTTGGAGTATCTTTCACATTAGGTAAACCTCTTCTTTCGGCTTCATCGGCCCACTCTTGAGAGTAACCATCACCTTCGAAGCGAACGGCCTTAGAGTCTTTTATGTATTCTCTAAGCACGTTGACAATGGCAATCTTTTTGTCTTCGCCTTTTTTAATCCTTTCGCTAACTACCTTGTAGAATTCTTTCAGTTGCTTAGCCATAATGAGGTTAAGCACTGTCATTGGCTCAGCCACGTTCTGGTTAGAACCAACTGCTCTGAATTCAAACTTGTTACCTGTAAAGGCAAAGGGAGACGTTCTGTTTCTATCGGTGTTGTCGAGAATGATCTCAGGAATCTTATCAATTCCCAACTTCATGTACATATTTTCACCCTTGTCAATCTTAATGTTACCATTGTTCTCAAGTTCATCGAGAACGGCATTAAGATCGGACCCCAGGAAAACCGACATAATAGCCGGAGGGGCTTCATTAGCACCCAGGCGATGATCGTTTCCGGCAGAAGCAATACTGGCCCTCAACAAAGGCGCATACTCATGAATGGCCTTAACGGTGTTAACCAGGAACGTAAGAAATTGAAGGTTTTCTCTGGCACTGCTGCTTGGCTGGAATACGTTCACCCCATTGGATGCGATAAGAGACCAGTTATTGTGTTTTCCGCTACCGTTTAGACCTGCAAATGGTTTTTCGTGGAACAGAATGGACAAGTCGTGCCTTTCGGCCACTCGATTCATCACATCCATCATAAGCGAGTTATGATCTGTGGCCACGTTAATATCTTCAAATATTGGTGCCACCTCAAATTGAGAAGGTGCCACCTCATTATGACGGGTAGAAACAGGTATACCTAGTTTAAGGCACTCTATTTCAAAGTCTTTCATAAAGTTGTATACTCTACTTGGTATGGCACCAAAGTAGTGATCGTCCAACTGTTGCCCGCGTGCAGGATGGCGGCCAAACACGGTTCTTCCGGCCATTACCAAGTCAGGACGAGCATTGAACAAGGCCTTATCTACTACAAAATACTCCTGCTCACAGCCTAGTGAAGCACTGACTCTATTCACATTTCGATCGAAAAGCTGACAAACCTTAGTGGCCGCCTTATCTACTGCCTCAACAGCTTTTAGCAACGGTGCCTTATAGTCCAGGGCCTCACCGGTGTACGACACAAAAATGGTTGGAATACAAAGTGTACGTCCCCAAATGAAAATTGGTGAACTTGGATCCCATGCCGTATAACCTCTGGCTTCGAAAGTAGATCGTATACCACCATTGGGAAATGAGGATGCATCGGGTTCCTGCTGAATCAACTCGCTACCTTTAAACACCTCAATGCCCTTGTGCGCATCGAAAAACGAATCGTGCTTTTCGGCTGTTGCACCTGTAAGCGGCTGAAACCAGTGAGTATAATGAGTGGTTCCTTTAGAAATTGCCCAGGTTTTTACAGCAGAAGCTACCTCATTGGCAGTTTCTACGTCAATTTTCTTCCCTTTTTTAATGGCACTTTCTACTTTTTTGAAAGTATCTGGAGCAAGAGTGGCTTTCATCTTGTCCATTGTGAACACTTCTTCTGCGAAGAAGTCAGAAATTTTGTCAGAAGGAGCAAAAACTCTGTCTGTAGTTCTTTGCTGCACGATGTTTAGGGCACGTTGGCGCTGATTCGACATTTTTGTTGACTTTTGTGATCTAAATTCGTCCCGAAATTAACACAATTACGTAAACCTCTTTCGTTTCAGCTTATTTTTTTATCCGTTTTCAAAAGAAAAACGTTTGCACTAAGAGATTTGGGTTAAAAATCACACCTAATACTATCGATTTCTGAAAAAGTGAAGCTAAAAGGGTTCCATCGACTATCTTTCTTCAATAATCCTTACCTTTGCAGTCTTTCCACCCGTCAATGAAGAAGGTTGCATTTTATACATTAGGCTGTAAACTAAATTTCTCCGAAACATCTACTATTTCCAGACAATTTGAGGAAAGAGGGTTTGCCAAGGTGGAGTTTTCTGACACCCCCGATGTCTTTATCATTAATACTTGCAGCGTTACAGAAAATGCTGATAAGAAGTGTAAGAAGATTGTTAAAGAGGCTCAAAAAATCAACCCTGACGGGTTTGTGGCTATCATTGGGTGCTATGCCCAACTAAAACCCAAAGAAATTGCCAATATTGAGGGAGTAGACGCTGTTTTGGGAGCGGCTGAAAAGTTCAGACTTCTGGACCTCCTTCCTACTTTCAAAAAATCTCCGCAGGCTAGAGTATTGGCCTCTGAGATCAAAGAAGCAACAACTTTTAACAATGCCTATTCTATAAACGACCGAACCAGAACCTTCTTAAAGGTTCAGGATGGTTGCAACTATCACTGCGCATTCTGTACTATACCACTTGCCCGAGGCAAAAGCCGCAGCGACAGCATAGAGAACATTATTAAATCGGCAAAGGAAATAGCCGCCACCGATACTAAGGAAATAGTGCTTACCGGGGTAAACATAGGTGACTTTGGAATTCAGGACGGAAAACGAACTGAGCGATTTGTTGACCTTGTAAAAGCAATCGATGAGGTAGAGGGCATTGACAGAATTCGGATATCATCTATTGAACCCAACCTCCTAACCAATGAAATCATAGAATATACGCTTAATTCAAAGCGCTTCGTACCGCACTTCCACATTCCGCTACAGTCAGGTAGCAATAAAATTTTGCGCAAAATGAGAAGGCGCTACCTGAGAGAGCTGTACGAAGACCGGGTTTCAAAAATTAAGAGCCTTATACCCGATTCGTGCATTGGAGTAGACGTCATTGTTGGTTTCCCTGGCGAAACAGAAGCCGACTTTCTGGAAACTTACAACTTTCTGAACGAACTGGACATTTCGTATTTACATGTATTTACCTATTCGGAAAGGGCCAATACGGCAGCACCTGAAATGGAAGGAACTGTACCAATGAAGGAAAGACAGAAACGCTCTAAAATGTTGCGTATTCTATCCGAAAAGAAGAAACGACAGTTTTACGAAAGCCAGCTGGGAACTACACGCACCGTTCTCTTTGAAGACGATGTTGAAAATGGCATGATGCACGGTTTTACTGAAAACTATGTGAGGGTGGCCGCAAAATATGATCCACTGCTAATCAACGAACTAAAAACGGTGCAATTGAAGCGAATTAATGAGAATGGAGTGGTGGAAGTTGAAGAACCTGAAATGGTTTTTGAGACTCATTAGGCTCCGTTAATTATCTTCTCAAACCCGTTTGTCCTTGTACTATAGATAATAGTGTTATTATACCCGTAAAACACACTATGTCTAGCGCAGGCCACATATTGGATTCTATCAAAAGAATGAAAGCCAACAGAGCGCTAACCGCGCGTAGAGATGCTTTCAACATAAAAGAGGTCAACACTTTTAAACCCAAGGCTGAATCAGAATTCAAGAAGTATAGATTTAGAAAAGCCAGCCCTGAATATCTAAAAGGATTAAAACTACAATTATCAGCTGAGCGAAAAAGAGAGCTTATCAAACAAACTATAATTCTATTACTCTCTGTGGCTATTGGTCTAATAATCTTTTACAGTATGTAAAAATCAATTTCATGTATTTGTAATTGGTTTTTCTGTATATAAGTTATACATTCATAGCGTCTTATAAACGGCCTATCTCTTAAGACCCACTACCCCAACCAATGTATTTAATTCCTTCAATCCGTGCTTTTGTGCACAGGGTTCACCCTACAAATAGGCGAAAGCGCATATTCTATATATGCCTCTTTTTATGCCTCCCCACATTTATTACGCTCGGCTCCTGGCTGGAAATTACCTTCGTGGGCAAAAACGTGAGTTTTCAAGTACCTGCCGAAATAACCTTCGCCCTGGATCTGAGTGGGGTAAACTCCGAGAACATCTACATTAAAAAATCGAAAGACGATCTGAACGGAGTACGAGTAAGTAAATCGCAAAAAGAATTTAAGGCTACCTATGCTTTTCCGGGATACTACAAAGCACAGTTAATAGCAGACAATGAGCTGTTAAAAGTAAATGACGTCTTCGTTAAGTCCTTTGGTTGGGTAGCTACCTTAAACAACTCGGGAACCATTGAATACCTGAATAAAAGCGATATTAAGTGCGATGCTATGATAGGTTTATCGGCTGATAAGCTAAAAGAAATAGAGTCTCAAATCACTACCCCTACCCTAACCTTTCACTATTTCGACCAGATAAACCCCGTTTCGGGTCTAGACTTTACGCTGGAAACTCGTTTGAGAAGCACCTTTAACTCTTATGGTGCTCCTTGTAAAAGAATCAAGCTAGAAATTGTCGGCACCAATTCCACCTTCCTTATTCCCCTCTCAATTAGCGCCTGTTCGGTTGAAGGCCCTATACTTATTGCCGGTCAGGAGTTCTATCCTACTCAGGTAGACATAAGGAGCCTTCAGACCGACTATAGCCAATGGCAGAAGGTTAAAATGGAAGTAAACGGAGGCTTGGCTAAGTTTTACATAGCAGACAAGCACAAGCTAACGCTTCCGGTTCGTGCTAGTATTGGACAAATTGTAGGCTTCAGGTACCATTTTGAAGGTGCAGGCGAAGTTGACTTTGTAAAGCTAACGGACACCAGAGAAGTTATTTATGCGGCTCCTTTTTAAGAAATTTTGCTTGAATAGAGATCCGAAAGAGGAAATAGCCTATCAAAATCTACCCAGATAATATTTCCATTTTCGATACGAAAAGAATTGAACAGATATTCATCTATGAATTTCTTAATATCAGGCTTTGATGAAGAATAGATAAGCCCCTTAAAGTCAACCCGTTAATTTTATCCATTGGAAAAAGAAATTAATAACTGAAACGGTTTGACCGCAATCGCATTCTCAACTTTAAGCTGAGTTCTATGTAAGGAAGTAGTAAAATACCCCCTATTAGGACGTCATTGCGGAATTTTCCTCTGAAAAACTTCACATAGACAAAGGAAAATATCCGCAATCTCATTTAAGCTCTGTTGAGATACCGGATAAAACAGCCCTTTTTGAGAGTTTAAGGCCTGTTTTTCCGGCATGACGCTTTTTTCGTACATCGAACTCAGGTTAATTTACGATATATACAAGAGCCCTGCGACACAGCTCTAGCCAGACGACAGAGACGTATACACACATTTCAAATAATGGAATAGATCAAGTGATATCACCGCTCGATATATTAAACCTAAAAGATGATGCTATTGACTTATAGCAGCTGTATTTGGTGGCTATAAGTCATAAATCTTATATTATAGAAAAATAAAAGTCATATTTATGACTGATACATAACGTTATATTCAATTAGTGCTTATTGACAGGGCACTGCCTTAAACCAAAAAAATATGAAACACATTGCAATTTTCCTCATTTGTATATTTCCTTTAGCATCATTTGCCCAAGAGTTTGAAGATCCAATTACAACTACTGACTGGAATCTACTTTGGAAGAGTGCCTTCATACAAAGTAACGGAGCTGCCAATGCTCCTGAAGGTTCAGGTTGGTTCTGGGGGATAAACATGAACCACAGTAGTAACAATTCTAATTATAGGTACAATGGTCAGATAGCAATTAAGAATAACAATACCGTTCCAACTCTATACTTTAGAAGCACAGGTGTAAGTGGGATTGGAACTTGGACTAAAGTATTACATAATACTGGAACCCAGCAAATAAATGGGAATCTTCATATCAATGCACCTGCTGTTGGAAACACTCTTAACAATTATGAATTAGGAGCCAAAATCGATATCGGCCGTCAGAAACTTGAATTTGTTTCGATTAGAACCGCTAACGAATCAGATTGGAAAAACACAACACTCAAACTTCAGGCAAAAATTGATGTAACAAAACATCAGTCCATTGATTTTGTTAACGATAGTGCTTGGCACGAGCACATTGATATCCTAACAGGCAATCAAGTTTTTAATACAAGATTTACTTACGATGGAAAAGTTGGAATCGGCACAAAGAATCCAGATTCTGAATTGACTGTGAACGGAAATATTCACGCCAAAGAGGTTAAAGTAGATTTGAACATACCCGCTCCTGATTATGTTTTTGAACCTGACTATAAACTACGAACTCTCAAGGAAACGAAGGAATACATAATGGAAAACAAACACCTTCCTGAAATTCCATCCGCTACTGAAATTGGTGAGAACGGAATTGATCTTGGTGATATGAATATGCGACTTTTGAAGAAGATCGAGGAACTTACTCTTTATCAAATTGAACTTATGGAACGACTAGAGCAACTCGAATCAAGAAACGCTGAAATTGACGAACTCAAGGAGAAAATCAAGTCCCTAGAAAACAAATAACATGAATATAACAGGCCCTAAAATCCGTAGGCTTACTGAGGCATTTGCGAGATGTATCTGGCATAGATATCTCGGAGCATTTTGAAAGTGTAAACCTACGGATTTTAGTTGGTCGCTGTGTGTAATGAGGATGAAGTTAATTGAACTTGAAATACCAATGAATATTGATCCCGGTGGAACTATGCCAGAGATCAACGCGGACGAACATAATCTGAAAGTCTCTTTCTATTTATTGGACTCTGAGATAAAGGAACATTAAATTTCAATTCTGTCCTTCAATTTACTTTTGGATATCCAAATGAAGAGGCCATTTCGGGACACAGATATCCGGAATACGGCCTAACTCCTATAAAATTTGTAGAAGTGAGTGAATCAGAAATTATTGAAAAAATTAAGTCGGTTAATAGAGTTCACCCATACCATAAAGATGAACTCTTTGCTGAATATCGACATTTTGTATTTCCTTTTCATGACACAACATTAGAAGTTGTAGCAAAACCTTTCGAATTCGAATAATTAATGATGAACTTCGATTTCGAATTTTTCATTCCGACAATGCCGGATGAAGCCTTACCAGTTAGGTAGCCTTACTTAAAAATCAAACAGTTTAAAAAAGAACAAATTAGTACCGTTAAACTGTCAAAATGAAAAAAGTTAAAATTTACAGAGAGCCAGATCATCAAGGCTCTAAAAGAGAATGAACAAGGTCGAAAGACCGAGGACATTTGCCGAGAAATGGGTATTCACAAGGGTACATTTTACAATTGGAGAAAGAAGTATTCAGGTATGGGCCAGCCAATCGAAGCGATTAAAAGAGCTTGAAGACGAGAACGCGCGACTGAAAAAGATGTACGCTGAGCTGAGCCTGGATAACGTGATGCTTAAAGACGTGCTATCAAAAAAGTGGTAAGCCCTGCTGTCAAGCGGCAAATGTGTGAGCATCTGATCCAGACCTACCAACAGAGCATAAGAAGGGTCTGTATGGTGCTGTGTTTCGCTCGATCCATGTGGTACTATAAGAGTACGCGTGATGATCGTCCGGTTATCGATAAGCTCACAGAACTAGCTGAACAACTGCCTACCCGTGGGTTTGATACCTACTACGGCAGGATCCGTCAGCAGGGCTATGAGTGGAGCCGCAGCAAGGTATTGCGAGTCTACAGGCTCATGAATCTGAAGATGATAAGGAAGCATAAGAAACGCCTTCCTAATCGCTTTAAGGAGCGTTTAAACGTTCCGAGCATGCCAAACCACACATGGAGCATGGACTTCATGGGTGATGCACTCTCAGATGACCGTAAGATCAGGGCGCTGAATGTCGCCAATGATTACAATCGTGAAGCATTAACCATTTTCTGACATGAACACGAATACGGTAGTGTTCATTCGAATAAAAGAAAAACGCGATTCCAAGGTATTCGAATATTTTAGGAATGTGTTCATTTCTTTGAAGAAAATTAGAAATCCAGTCAAGTTGGCAGTTCTTATCAGAACTGTAAAAATGTTTTTTCCTTACTTTAGTTCTTTAGTTTCAGTGTATAAACAACCCATCGAACTAAGTCTCTATGTATCTGATATTTGATACCGAAACCACCGGTTTACCTCAAAACTATAACGCTCCTCTCACTGATTTTGAGAACTGGCCACGACTGGTTCAGATTGCCTGGCAATTGCACGACATGCGTGGAAACCTGATCAGGAATAGAAACCTGATTATTAAACCTGATGGCTTTACCATACCCTACAACTCCGTTCAGATACACGGCATAACCACCGAAAGAGCACTGGAAGAAGGGCTCGACATTAAAGAAGTGCTGGCCATGTTCGAGGAAGACATTAAAGAAGCCAGCTTCGGTATAGGACACAACATAGAGTTCGACTATAACATAGTAGGTTCTGAATTTCTGAGAGCCGGTTTAACTAATGCCCTGGAGCCTCTGGAGCCTCTGGACACCAAACTAGTCTCTACCGATTTTTGCGCAATTCCCGGAGGTCGTGGTGGCCAATACAAGTGGCCTACCCTTACCGAACTGCATCAGAAGCTCTTTGGCAAAGGGTTTGACGATGCACACGATGCTGCATATGATGTGGATGCTACTGCCCGCTGCTTCTTTGGCTTGCTCAAAGAGGGAGTAGTGCCTCCTGCACAGGGAATTAAACTACATGAAATTATCTACGAAGCTCCTCAGCTAGACGAAGCCAACTTTGCCAAAAAAGAAGAACTGGAAAGTCTTGATTCCGGGCGGCTCAAAGTAGATAAAGAAGGCCTGAATGAACTTAAAGAGGTCCCCTTTTCTCACCTCCATGTGCACTCACAGTTCTCTATTCTCCAGGCCGTATCAGACATTCACAGCCTGGTCAATGCAGTAAAGGAAATGGGCATGCCAGCCGTGGCCCTTACCGATCATGGCAATATGATGGGAGCCTTTCAATTTGTTAGTGCCGCATTGGCCGCAGAAATTAAACCCATAGTTGGTTGCGAGTTCAACATCTGTGCCGACCGTTCCAACAAAAGCGTTCAGGACAATGGCTTTCAAACCGTTGTACTGGCTAAAAACCGAAATGGCTATCACAACCTGGTAAAACTATCTTCTATAGCTTTTACTGAAGGTTTCTATTATGTTCCAAGGATTGACAAAAACGATTTACTCCAATACAAAGACGATCTCATTGTTCTCACTGGTGGACTTTGGGGTGAAGTACCATACAAAATCCTGAATGTGGGTGAGACTCAAGCCGAAGAGGCTTTTGTATGGTGGAAAGATCATTTTGGAGAAGATTTTTATGCCGAGATAAATCGCCACGGTATTCCTGAAGAAGATCACGTAAACCAAATTCTTCTGGAGCTATGTGCAAAGCATCAGGTGAAATATGTCGCTGCCAATAATACTTACTATACCGTAAAAGACCAGGCTTCTGCCCACGATGTCTTGCTCTGTGTAAAAGATGCTGAGTCTGTAAACAAACCCAAAAAATACATTGGCAAACGCGGTAGAGAATTCAGGTATGGCTTCCCGAACGATGAGTTCTACATAAAGTCTCCCGAGGAGATGAAGAAGCTCTTTTCGGATATACCCGAAGCCATAGCCAATACCAATGAGATTGTAGAAAAGGTTGAAGCGTACGAACTCGCCCGAGACGTGCTTCTTCCCAAATTCGAAATCCCGGCAGAATTTCAACATGAAGAGGATGCCCTAGACGGAGGAAAGCGCGGTGAAAATGCTTACCTAAGACACCTCACCTATGAAGGTGCAAAAAAACGCTATGGAGAAATTACCGAGGAAATCAAGGAGCGTCTCGACTTCGAACTAGCCACCATCGAAAGAACGGGATATCCGGGTTACTTCCTTATTGTTCAAGACTTTACCAATAAAGCCAAAGAACTGGGCGTTTCTGTTGGCCCCGGGCGGGGTTCGGCTGCAGGTTCGGCCGTAGCCTATTGTATTGGCATTACCAACGTAGACCCTATTAAGTATGACCTCCTTTTTGAGCGTTTTCTAAACCCCGACAGGGTTTCACTGCCCGATATTGACATTGACTTTGACGATGAAGGACGCCAACGCGTAATAGATTACGTTATAGACAAGTATGGTAAAAACCAGGTAGCCCAAATAATTACTTATGGTACCATGGCTGCCAAATCTTCCATTAGAGATACAGCCAGAGTTTTGGAACTTCCGCTGCCTGATGCCGACCGCATTGCCAAACTCGTACCCGATATAAAACTTCAGAAACTGTTTAGCCTTAGCGAGCGAGAACTCAAAGAAAAGCTAAGGTCGGAGCAAATTCTGTTGGCTCAGGAACTTAAAAAAGTAGCTCAAGGCAATAATCTGGAGGCCAAAACGGTCAATCAGGCTTTAGTTATTGAAGGTTCTGTAAGAAACACCGGTATTCATGCCTGCGGTGTAATCATTACACCAGACGACATCACCAAGTTTGCCCCGGTGGCAACGGCCAAAGACTCTGACATGTGGTGTACCCAGTTCGACAACTCCGTGGTAGAAAGTGCCGGGCTGCTAAAAATGGACTTTTTGGGGCTTAAAACCCTAACCCTGATCAAAGACGCTGTTAAAAACGTAAAAGAAAGGCATGGCGTAGATTTGGTGCCTGACGAATTTCCGTTAGATGACAAAAAAACGTATGAACTCTTTCAGCGAGGAGAAACAGTAGGCATATTCCAGTACGAATCGGCCGGAATGCAAAAGTATATGAAGGAACTCAAACCTACCGAGTTTGCAGACCTCATAGCCATGAACGCACTCTACAGACCCGGCCCGTTGGAGTACATCCCCTCATTTATCCGTAGAAAGCATGGCGATGAACCCATAACTTATGACCTGCCAGATATGGAAGAATACCTGGCAGAAACCTATGGTATTACAGTTTACCAAGAACAGGTTATGTTGCTTTCGCAAAAACTTGCAGGATTTACCAAAGGTGAGGCCGATGTTTTACGAAAGGCCATGGGTAAAAAACAAAGGGCGGTTCTTGACAAAATGAAGCCCAAGTTTGTAGAACAAGCCAAAGCCAAGGGTCATCCGGAAGATAAGCTGGAGAAAATATGGAGAGACTGGGAAGCTTTTGCCTCCTATGCCTTCAACAAATCGCACTCCACCTGTTATGCCTATGTGGCTTTTCAAACAGCTTATTTAAAGGCTCATTACCCTGCTGAATACATGGCCTCAGTACTCAGCAACAACATGAACGACATCAAGCAGGTAACCTTCTTTATGGAAGAGTGCCAGCGTATGGGAGTGCCCGTACTTGGGCCAGATGTCAATGAATCGAATTACAAATTCACTGTAAATGCTAAGGGTGAAATTCGTTTTGGAATGGGTGCCATTAAGGGAGTTGGTGAGGCCGCCATTGAGTCGATTGTTCAGGAGCGCAAAGAAAATGGCCCTTACAAAAGCATTTTCGACTTTGCCGAACGAGTAAACCTGCGCGCTGTTAATAAAAAGAACTTTGAAGCCTTGGCCCAGGCCGGAGGCTTTGACTGTTTTGAAGAATACCACAGACGACAGTATCTGGAAGCTCCTGATGGTGAGCAATCGCTAATAGAAAAGGTAATACGCTACGCCAACGCCATGCAGGCCGAAAAAAACGCGGCCCAAGTGTCGCTCTTTGGAGGCGAAAGTGCAGTAGCCACTCCTCTACCCCGGGTTCCGGAAATTGAGCCTTTCTCCCAAATGCAAAAGCTCAAACTGGAGAAGGAAGTAATAGGCTTCTATGTATCAGGGCACCCACTAGATCAGTTCGAAATTGAGCTCGATTCGTTTTGTAAACCCATTTCTGACATTAATAAATACCCCAATCAGGACATTGCCATCGGTGGCATTGTAAACTCTGTAAGAAATGGCCAGACCAAGAATGGGAAACCCTTTGGAGTGGTGAGTATAGAAGACTATAATGGTTCTACGGAGCTGTTTCTTATGGGCGAAAAATACATTAGCAATGCTCCCTATTTACGTCCCGGAGAGTTTCTATACATACGCGGAAGGGTTGAACTCAATTGGCGCAAGAAAAAGGAAATTCAGGAAAACCCGGCCATTAACCCTACTCCTGACGATTGGGAGCTTCAAACACAGAGTATCTCACTACTCAGTGAGTTGAGGGAAAAAAACACCAAGGGTGTTTATGTGAAATTAAATGCCCGACTGGTTGATCAGGAGCTTATTGAAACCATTATGGAACTCACCAGGCAAAATGAGGGCGATCGGATGCTTAAGGTTGAGCTCATAGACAAAGAGGAAAATATAAGCGTTGAGCTAATCTCCAGAAAGGTTAAAATCGATGCGAATCAAACGCTCATAAAAGCCTTAAAAACACATTGCGAAGGAGCTAGCCTCATCACAGTATAAGGCCGGTTAATTATTTTCGGGTTTGCGTTAGGAACTTTTTATTTACTTTTGATGTAAAATCCGTGTATCAACAGCAAATAATAAAACGAATCATAAATGGGAAAAGCAGTAGAACTTAACGAGTCGAACTTCGAAGAAGTAGTTTTAAAATCGGACAAGCCGGTTTTAGTTGATTTTTGGGCAGAATGGTGTGGTCCATGCCGAATGGTGGGACCAGTAGTAGAGGAAATTGCAGGAGAGTATGCCGATAAAGCTGTTGTAGCTAAACTCGATGTAGATGCTAACCAGGAACTTTCTATCAAATACGGAATTAGATCTATTCCCGCTCTTTTATTCTTTAAAAACGGCCAGGTAGTTGACAACGTGATTGGAGCCGTTCCAAAAAGCGTATTGACCGGTAAATTAGAAGCCCAAATAGGCACTGAAGTATAAACTTACCGATACCGGATTTAATACAGAGTTTAAATAAACTAAATATAAAGAGGCTGTCTCAAAAGCTCTAAAACTCGTCATTCTGAACTTGTCTACCGAAAGGCAGTAAGTTTCGGGTAACGCTCGCCAAGCTTATGAGACAGCCTCTTTTTGCATTATCAGTAATAAACTGTTTTGCTAAGGCCTACTTACTAAATTGCCAAGAAATATGGCGTTGAGGAACAGTTTATTTGTGCCATACCACATTCCCCTAAAATTGGGATTATCTACAAAAAGGATAACATTACCTCTGCCTATACCATTCACCAGAAGAGAAGCTGTTCCTCCTAGTTTTTCAAGATTGGTTTTATGCACATAGCCACTTAAGAGAGGGTTTTCTGTATACCTCACCACGGTGCTAAAGGGGTTGGCACTTGGAGCCATAAAAATACTATGGTTTCTATATACCGGGAGCTCTCTGCTGGTGTACCCGAAAGCTAAAGGATGGGTAATATCTACATCAGCCATATACATTGAACCGCCAATAGCATTTGAACCTCTAAAATCTCTGGCGGTGGCATAATCCATTCGTTCGGGTGTTTCTCTCTTTGGGCCTTCTGCAAATTTTTCGTTTACCAAACCGGAGGCCACTGCCCAACTGGTGGCACTTCTCAACGTAATGAGCGTGCCCCCTTCTCTTACCCATTGCTTTATCCGATTTATGGTGTTTTCACCCAGCGAAGAGTAGTTGCCTGAAACCAGTACCAACGTGTTGTATTGGCTCCAATCAATACGTCCAACATTATCTGTCCATACCTTTGTAATGGGTAAGCCCACCTTGGAGTCCAATAAATGCCACACCTCTCCGGCTTCATAACTACTTGTTCCCGGCCCAATGAGCATAAGAACCTGGGGCTTTTGAATAGTTTCGAAACTTCCACTGCCTAAATCAATACCGGATGCACTGTAACCGGAAGATACCGCATAGGCCTTAACGCCCGCAATTTCAGTGGCCTCCTCTATGTAGGCGTGCACCAGATTGCTATTGGCTTCCTGTCTTGCTACAGGAATCATGAGTGTACCGTATCCAAATTCGCGTACACCTTCATGCGTTTCAATGCTGAACGGTTTAAAGGCAGAGTTCACATATAGCCCTTTGTCTAAAAGGTAGTTTAGCGCCTTAGGAGCATAATATTCGTTCCACTCTATGAGGTATGCATATTCCGCCCTGGGCACACTGGCATATTCTCCCTGCAAATCGCTTCGTTTTAAAACCGCTCCCCTCAGTTCATTTCTTCCATTATACTGTTCATAAGGCATATTGTACGCCAAGGCGGTTGTCCAAGCCGAAGCATCGTAAAAAATGCTATCGTAAAAAGTAGTTACCTTTTCAAACATGGTCCTTACCATTCTATACTGCCCTTGAGCATTGGGTACATAAAATGCCTTCCCCCTCTTGAATGTTTTATCACCTAGCGAAATATCTTCGTTCAAGGCAATGGTTTTGATTTTATGCCTCAACAAAAGATCTACAAAAGCCTGGTTTCGTCCGTCATCATAAGGGTCTCCAAAAACCCAGCCTCCACCGGCTTGTTCTCCCTCTTTTTGAGCAGAGTCAAAGTAGTTTTCCATATGAGCCAAAAGCGTAGCTTTTTCTGCCACGGAAGCACGAACCGTAGCCAAACTTGAGGTAAGGTGGTTTTTGATAGTAAAAGCAAAAGCCACTTTACCCATGCGCGAGTCTTGCAAGTGCCCTCGAGAACTGGCCTGTTCAAAAACCAAACCGAGAGCGCCATGTATATCGGGGTAAGTAGACCCATAACCAGGGTAGCTATTATCGTACTGCTCTTTGGTGAAATACAAAGAGCCTATCTCGTCAAGAGCCTCATGAAAATACCCAGCAAAAAGGTTGTTCAGCCCGTCATAATTATCTCTTGGTACTACAGGGTTTTCCGAACCGAAAGGTTTTGTTGGCTCAAAGAAGTAAGTAGAGTTGGTGCCCATTTCATGAAAGTCGGTTACCACATTGGGGTACCATTTATGATAAAAATCTATGCGTGCCTGACTCTCTACATGAGCTAAAGGAAGCCAGTCTCTATTTAAGTCGTACCAGTAGTGGTTGGTGCGGCCTCCGGGCCAAGCTTCATTATGTTCAGCATCTACAGGATCAGAAACCAGGGGGTTCCCCTGATAGGCATTGGCCCAGGTGCTGTGCCTGTCTCTGCCATCAGGGTTAAAAGCCGGGTCAATTAAGAGAACGGCTTCGTCCAGAGCTTGCCGTACCTCGGCATGCAATCCGGCCACATAGTAATAGGCCGTAAGCAAGGCGGCCTCTGAGCTACTCGGCTCATTGCCATGTACGTTGTAACCCAACATTACAATAGATTTCTGATCCGAAAAATCAGTAATGGTTTTGGTAGGATCTACCAGTTCAAGGTGCTTTCTTCTAATATTTTCTAAATTATTGAGGTTGGCTGAACTGCTCACTGTAAGTACCACGAGCTGCCTATGCTCATAGGTCTCACCTATGGTATCCAATCGAGCCCGGGGCGATCTTCTGGCCAGTTCACGCAGGTAGCCTACAATGGCATCGTGCCTTGTGTGCAAAGTACCAATAGGATATCCAAGGTACTCCTCAGGAGTCGGAATACTCTTGTCGAACCTGGCATTTGGGGGAAAGAAATAATCACTTTGGGCCTTGGCCGAAAAGCCTAAACCAAAAAGTAAAACAACAATAAAGAAACCTCTGTATTTCATAGCATTTGGTTGTGAATAGGTAAGAATGGTGAGAACTAACCGAAAACAGTCGTTTATCACTCGTCAACTTTGATTGTTTCGGGTTGATTTCTGACGCTTAAGTTAAACAAATCGGGTCGATGATAATGGCCAATTGGGTCAAAGTCTAGTTTTGCTTCTGTAACTCGGCCTAAATTAATTTCAGCGGTTAGTATTCCTTCTTTGTCCCATAGTGGCCCGGCTATCAATTCACCTAAAGGCCCCACAATCACCGAACCTCCCCGGCATAAACTATCGGGTTGTTTTTTCATTTCATCAGTAGCCTGTAAGTCTTCAGGGTAATTGCTTTTGATCACATATTGATTGCCCGCTAAAACATAACACCGGCCTTCCAACGCAATGTGCCGCATGGTATGTTGCCAACTGTCTCGAGCATCGGCCGTAGGAGCCAAGTAGAGCTGAACTCCTTTTTGATACATGGCCATTCGAGCCAAAGGCATATAGTTTTCCCAACATATTAAGCCACCTATTTTGCCCAGCGGAGTGTCTAAGGTCGTCAGTGTAGAGCCATCGTCCTCACCCCATATTACACGTTCCTGCCCGGTAGGCTTAATTTTACGGTGTTTACCCAAGAATTTTCCGGCAGGCGAAAAATAGAACATGCTACAATAGAGAGTTCCCGAAGTAGTGTCTTTTTCATTTACCCCAATTGCCAGATAAGCCTGAGCTTCTTTGGCAATTCTAGCCAATCGCTGACAAGCCGGGTCACCTTCCGCAACGGAGGAGTTCCAGTATCTTTGCCAAAGCTCTCGGCCTTCAGGTGTTCTACTCCCCACTACAGTGCCAAAACTCAAACCTCTTGGATAGGCCGAAACAAATGCTTCAGGAAACAAAATTAAACGTGCCCCTTGCCTGGCACAGTTATTCGCCCATTCTGCCACCTTGTGTAATGTGGCCTCCAAATCGAAAATGACCGGAGACGCCTGAACTATAGCCACCTTATACGCCTTCATGGAGGTCAAATTATCGAATATTGATCTGTTTTTGATCAAAAGCCGAGAAAATGAAAAGCAAAACAGATTTACTTAGTCAGATCACATGACAGTAGACAGACAACTTGAGCCGCAGGCTTTGCCTTCAGAACGCCTTATCAGTTCCATTGGTGAAAGCATAAATGGTAGAAAAATATCGACACATACACCAAGCGACTGAAGTAAGTAGCCCTAAGCCAAAGAACCCTTTGCAAAAGAGGCTCTCCACTATTCAGAAGTTGTGCCGCACTCTCTGGCTATTGTTCTACCTCTTATAAAAACTAATTGGTGGCTTTAATGCATTAGCGGTACTTTCCTGATTCAACAAGTCTTTAACTATGAGAATATTTCGTAACCTGACCTTATCGCTACTGGTTTTGGGACTATCCATCGCAGTCTATGCCCAAGATACCGAAGGTGATACTACTCAAACCGAAAAGAAGAAAAAAAACAAGAACCTGCCTCTCGAGCCCGGCAGAAGCTTTGAATTTGACCTGAATGAAGGCTCATGGATGGCCCTTGACGTGAGCCCTGATGGCCAAACTATTGTGTTCGATTTTCTGGGAGACTTATATACCTTACCCATAGCCGGTGGTACAGCGAGCCAGTTGACCAGCGGCATGCAGTTTGACACTCAGCCGCGTTTCAGCCCCGATGGCAAGAAAATTATTTATATCTCTGATGAGTCAGGTGGAGAAAATGTATGGACCATTGAACTCGATTCAAAAAATAAGCAACAAATCACCAAAGGCAATCATAATAGCTATCAGTCTCCTGAATGGACACCGGACGGCAAATACATGATTGCCTCAAAACAATCGAGGGGTGCACACAAAATTTGGCTATATCATGTCGATGGAGGGTCGGGTACTGCCTTGGTAGACGAACCCAATAGCCTCCGTATGATTGAAGGCGCTTTTAGTGCTGACCCTCGCCATGTGTGGTTTTCGCAGCGCCAGGGCACTTCGACCTACAACGCTCCCATGCCGCAGTATCAGATTGGACGATATGACCGCAAAACCGGAGAGATGATTACTGAAACTTCTCGATACGGATCGGCTTTTAGACCAACTCCCAGTGCCGATGGCCAGTGGTTGGTTTATGCCACAAGGCATGATGACCAGACAGGCCTCATTCTTCGCAAAATTGCAACAGGAGAAGAAGAATGGCTAGCCTACCCCATTCAGCACGATGATCAG
>CEPH01014317.1_pt1 | contig 22567 bp, 21 predicted proteins | sample 530571 | NCBI WGS metagenome assembly CEPH01 (sample SAMEA2620413, study PRJEB7988) | marine metagenome | biome: marine biome (ENVO:00000447); feature: surface water layer (ENVO:00002042); material: "saline water (ENVO:00002010), including plankton (ENVO:xxxxxxxx)" | depth 5 m | reverse complement strand
CCTTTCACCACCGCAAGGTTCAAGAGCGCCTCGTGGCGCTCGATGTCCGTCACCCAGAGCCGGTTCGGGGCGTCGGCGACGAACTCGCGCCTCACGAGGTCGTCATGAACGGGCGGGCCGGGCTTGGTCCCCTTACCGCGCGCCTTCTTCTTCCCGAACGCGGACCACCAGCCGTTGACTGATGTGATCCGCCACGCGGTCCGGTCCGCCATCTGCTCGCCATGCTCGTACGCGGCCTCGTCGGCGAGGAGCCGATACCCGAACTCCGGGTCCTCCCGATGCGCGTCGAACAGCGCGTTCGCGCGATACGCCTCGGTCAGCTCCGTGCGAGTGATCGGGGTCTTCAGCCAGCGGTAGTACGGCTGGCGAGCGAGCTTCAACACCCGGCACGACACCACCACGGGGATCCCGTCGGCAGCGAGCTCTCGAACGAGCGGGTACATCATTTTCCCGGCAGATGCGCCTGCGACAGGTACGCCGTCGCGCGGCGCAGCACCTCGACTTCCTGTTCCAGCAGGCGGTTCCGTTTGCGCAGTTCGCGGAGTTCGGCCGCCTCGGCGCTCGTGGTCCCGGGTTGCTCGCCGGCTTCGACGCGTTCCTGGCGCATCCAGTTCTCGAGCGTTCCGGGATGGATTCCGAAGTCCTTCGCGACCTGCGCGATCGTCACGCCGGGTTCGCGGCTCTGCGCGACCCGGACGACGTCGTCGCGGAACTCCTGGGGATAGGGAGCGGGCATGGTGTCATCCTTCCAGTCCGGCCACCTCGGCCAGACACCTCAGATGTCACCTATCCCTGCACCAGACCCAGAGGCGCGCGCGTTTCGTTTCGGCCCGCCGCGCTGTCGCTGGGTGACCGGGTCATCCGGCGACCCAGCGACAGCTGCGAGTCGAAACGCCCTTAGACGCCGACGTGCTTCTGGTAACGGATGATGGCAGCGAACTCATCCACGATGAGGCTCGCACCGCCGACCAGAGCACCGTCGACATCCGGCTCACGCATGAAGCTCGCAATGTTCGCGGCCTTCACCGAGCCGCCGTAGAGCACACGTGTGCGCTCCGCGGCATCCGCGCCAAGCGTGTCGGCGACCACCCCGCGCAGCTTGGCGCAGACATCCTGAGCCTGATCGGGAGTGGCGGCCTGACCGGACCCGATGGCCCAGACCGGCTCGTACGCCACAACGATGTCGGCATCAGCCGGCACATCAGCCAGAGCGGTCTTCAGCTGCCCCACCGGCACAGCGCTCGCGCCGTACTTCTCGAGGTCTTCCGCGGTCTCACCCACGCAGATGACCGGCACGAGACCGTGACGCAGCGCAGCCTGAACCTTGCTGGCGACGACCTCGTCGGTTTCGTGGTGGTATTCGCGGCGCTCGGAGTGACCGATGATGACGTAGCGAGCGTCCAGCTTTGCCAGAAACGCCCCCGAGACATCACCGGTGTACGCGCCGGAGTCCTTCGGCGACAGGTCCTGCGCGCCGAGGGCGAAGGGGATCTTGTCGGCATCCAGCAGCGTCTGCACGGTACGCAGATCGGTGAAGGGCGGGAAGACCGCGACCTCGACCGAACCATCCTCGTGCTTGGCGTCCTTGAGGGTCCAGTGCAGCTTCTGGACGAACGCGACAGCCTGCAGGTGGTCGAGGTTCATCTTCCAGTTGCCGGCGATGAGCGGTGTTCTCACTGCTCCCATCCGAGGACCTCCAGTCCGGGTAGCTTCTTGCCCTCGAGGAATTCGAGGCTTGCCCCGCCACCGGTGGAGATGTGGCCGAACTGGTCATCCGTGAATCCGAGCTGGCGCACCGCGGCTGCCGAGTCGCCACCGCCGACGACGCTCAGGCCGTCCACCTCGGTCAGTGCCTGCGCAACGGCCTTGGTCCCTGCGGCGAAGGCGGGCATCTCGAACACACCCATCGGGCCGTTCCAGAACACGGTCTTGCTCGCGCGGATCGCATCGCCGAAGATCTTCGCCGTGTCGGGGCCGATGTCCAGGCCCAGCCCCGTCGCGCCGAACGGGGTCTCCTCGAGCGAGTCAGCGGGAGCGACAACGTGCTCCGCGTCGGCGCTGAAGGATGCAGCCATCACAGCATCCACCGGAAGCACGATCTCAACGCCGCTCTCCTGCGCCGTGGTCATGTACCGGGTGACGGTGTCGATCTGGTCCTCTTCAAGCAGGCTCTTGCCGACCTCGTAGCCCTTGGCCTTGAGGAACGTGAACAGCATGCCGCCGCCGACGAGGATGCGGTCGACACGCGGGAGCAGGTGCTCGATCACACCGAGCTTGTCGCTGACCTTCGAACCGCCGAGCACGACAGTGTAGGGCCGTTCCGGCTTCTCAGTGAGGCGGTCGAGGACGTCGACCTCCTTCTCGATCAGGAATCCCGCCGCCGACGGCAGGATCCCCGCGAGGTCGTACACGCTCGCCTGCTTGCGGTGCACGACACCGAAGCCATCCGACACGAGAGCGTCACCGAGAGCTGAGAGCTCCCGAGCGAACGCGCCGCGGACCTCGGCATCCTTCGCGGTCTCCCCCGCATTGAACCGCAGGTTCTCGATCACCGCGACGTCGCCGTCCTCCAGCGCGGCGACGGCGTCGTGAGCAGACTCACCCACGGTGTCGCGGGCGAACGCGACAGGCTTGCCGAGCAGCTCGGACAGGCGCTGAGCGACAGGCTCGAGGCTGTACTTCGGGTCGGGTGCCCCGTCGGGGCGTCCCAGGTGCGAGCACACGACGAGGCGCGCTCCCTGGTTGATGAGGGCGTTGAGCGTGGGAACGGAGGCCCGCACGCGGCCATCGTCCGTTATGACCCCGTCCTTCAACGGAACGTTGAGGTCACAACGGACGATGACGCGCTTGCCAGCCAGCGAACCCAGCGAATCGAGGGTGCGCAGAGCCATGTCTGTTACCGGATGCCGCGGCTCAGAGCTTGCTGGCGACGAGCTCGGTGAGGTCGACGAGGCGGTTGGAGTAACCCCACTCGTTGTCGTACCAGGCCGAGACCTTCACGAGGTTGCCCGAGACATTGGTCTGTCCGGCGTCGAAGATCGACGAGTGCGGGTCGTGCACGATGTCGGTCGAGACGATCGCGTCGGTGTTGTACTTCAGGTAGCCCGCCAAAGCACCGTCGGCCGCAGCCTTCTCGTAGGCAGCGTTGATGGTCTCCTTCGTGAGGCCCTCGGCCGGCGTGATGATCGTCAGGTCCACGATCGAACCGGTGGGAACCGGAACGCGGTACGACGAACCGCTCAGCTTGCCGTTGAGCTCGGGCAGAACCAGGCCGATCGCCTTGGCCGCACCGGTGGCAGCCGGCACGATGTTCAGCGCGGCAGCGCGAGCGCGGTGCAGGTCACCGTGGGGGCCGTCCTGCAGGTTCTGGTCTGCGGTGTAGGCGTGGGCGGTCATCATGAAGCCGCGCTCGATACCGAAGTTGTCGTTGAAGACCTTCGCGAGCGGCGCCAGGCAGTTGGTCGTGCACGATGCGTTCGAGATGACGTGCATCGTGGCCGGGTCGTACTCGCCGTCGTTCACGCCCATGACGAACGTGCCGTCGACGTCGGTGCCCGGTGCCGAGATGAGAACCTTCTTCGCGCCGCCCGCGATGTGCTTGCTGGCGTCAGCTGCCTTCGTGAAGCGACCCGTGGACTCGATGACGATGTCCACGCCCAGCTCGCCCCACGGGAGGTTCGCGGGGTCGCGCTCTTCGAAGACCTTGATGCTCTTGCCACCGACAGTGATGGAGTCCTCGGTGTACGAGACCTCTTCGCTCAGCCGTCCGCCGACCGAGTCGTACTTGAGGAGGTGGGCGAGCGTCTTGTTGTCGGTGAGGTCGTTCACCGCCACGATGTCGAGGTCCGCGCCCTGCTCCAAAGCTGCGCGGAGGTAGTTGCGTCCGATACGGCCGAAGCCGTTGATACCGATCTTGACAGACACGGTGTCTCCCTGTTTCTAATCGCGCCGAAGCGCCGGGGGTCAGCTCCGGATCGACGACCCGGAGAGGGGTGTCATTTGTGGTGTGTTACAGCAGACAAATGAGGCTGCCGGAGCCCCCGAGCGGGCGAGGGCTCCGCGGCATCCTCACCTGATCATGACCCTAGCAGCAGACCTGCCGTCTTCTCACGAGCCGTGACAAAGCGGTCCTGGACGTTCTGCCAGTTCACGATGTTCCAGAACGCCTTCACGTAGTCAGCGCGGACGTTCTTGTAATCGAGGTAGTACGCGTGCTCCCACACGTCGAGCATGAGCAGCGGAACGCTCGCAGCGGCGAGCTGGCCCTGCTGATCGAAGATCTGCTGAATGACGAGGCGCTCACCGATCGAGTCCCAGAACAGCGCCGCCCAACCCGAGCCCTGCACGCCGAGAGCTGCAGCGGTGAAGTGCGCCTGGAATTTGTCGAACGAGCCGAAGTACTCGTCGATGGCGGATGCGAGCTCGCCGGTGGGCTTGTCGCCGCCATCCGGCGACATGTTCGTCCAGAAGATCGAGTGGTTGGTGTGACCACCCAGGTTGAACGAGAGGTCCTTCTCGAGCTTGTTGACGTTGGCGAGGTTGCCCGAGTCACGCGCCTCGGCCAGCTGCTCGAGCGCCGTGTTGGCACCCGTCACGTATGCCTGGTGATGCTTGTCGTGGTGCAGCTGCATGATCGTGGCGCTGATGTGCGGCTCGAGCGCAGCGTAGTCGTAGGGGAGGTCGGGCAGGGTGTAGGTGGCCATTCGCTCTTCTCTTCCTGTCGTCGCGGCGCCAGGAATGCCCCGGCGTCGCTGGGGTGACAGTTGTCATCCTAGTGAGGCGCGGCACCCGCTCGGCGGGTCTTGCGCGAGAAGAGAACACGCGTTACGGGGGCTGGCCCCGCCGGGATGGTCAGTCCAGGGCGCTGGCCGGAACCGCTGATTCCGTTCCGGGAATACCCTCGGCTGCAGCCTTCTTGTCGGCCATCGCGAGAAGGCGACGGATGCGGCCGGCAACGGCATCCTTCGTCAGCGGCGGATCGGCGTGGTGGCCGAGCTCATCGAGACTCGCGTCACGGTGGGCGAGCCGCAGGTCACCGGCCTCGCGCAGGTGATCGGGGATGTCATCGCCGAGGATCTCGAGGGCACGCTCGACGCGGGCACACGCCGCAACCGCGGCCTGGGCAGAACGACGCAGGTTGGCGTCATCGAAGTTCACGAGCCGGTTGACGCCGGCGCGAACCTCGCGGCGCTGTCGCATCTCATCCCAGTGCGCGGCGACCTGGCGGGCTCCCATGACGGCCAGAGCCGTGCGGATGGCATCCCCCTCGCGCACGACGACGCGGGGCGCCCCACGGACCTCGCGCGCCTTCGCCCCGATGCCGAGCCGGTGCGCTGCCCCAACGAGCGCCATGGCGGCTTCAGACGACGGGCACAGCACGTCCAGTGAGGCGGATCGGCCAGGATCGGTGAGAGCACCAGCACCGAGGAACGCCCCGCGCCACACGGCAGCGAGGTCTCCCCGGGACCCGGTCGTGAGCTTGTTCGGCAGCCCCCGCACCGGCCGGCGCCGCTGGTCGAGCAGGCCCGTCTGACGTGCCAGCGTTTCTCCCCCGTCGATGACCCGCACCGCGAACAGCGCCCCCGCTCGTGAGCCGGATCCCTGCGTCTGGACGATCTCGGGCCTCACACCGTAGATTTCCATGAGCTCTCGGGCGACGCGGCGGGCGAGGGCCTCGGAGTCGACCTCAGCCTCGACCGCGACACGGTTGGCGATGGAGTGCAGGCCGCCGGCGAAGCGGAGCAGTGATGTCAACTCGGCGATCCGGGCGTTCGGAAGCGGGTCCCGGACCGCAATGAGTTCTGCTTTGACATCGGCCGTCAGCGACACGAGGCTCCTTTCGAGGGTGCCGGCACGGCCGGCGGATGACGCTCTAGCCTACTCGGGCGGGCACCTCGAATTCTCGGCGGTCTCCCGGTCCGGCGCTACTCCCGACCGAGGTCGCGGTGCTTGATGCGAACGGCGACCCCAGCCTCATCGCTCAGCCGTCGGGCAAGCTCTTCGACCACGACCACCGAACGGTGCTTGCCGCCGGTGCAGCCGACAGCGACGACCGAATGCCGCTTGTTCTCGCGCTGATAGCCCTGAAGCACCGGCTGCAAGGCTGCAGCGTAAGCGTCCACGAACTCGCGGGCCCCGGGCTGGGCGAGCACGTAGTCGCGCACCTGCGGGTCCTGCCCCGTGAACGCACGCAGCGAGGGGTCCCAGTAGGGGTTGGGCAGAAAACGCATATCGGCGACCATGTCGGCATCCGTCGGCAGACCGTACTTGAACCCGAAGCTCATGATCGTGAGCATGTGGCGAGCCGCACCCTCATCCGAGAAGAGCTCGAAGATCCGTGTCGCGAGTTGATGCACGTTCAACGACGTCGTGTCCACGACGATGTCGGCGCGCTCTCGAATCTCCGAGAGCCGCTCTCGCTCGGTGCGGATGCCGTCGATGAGGGTGCCCTCGCCCTGCAGCGGATGCGGGCGCCGCACTGCCTCGAACCGCCGGACGAGAACATCGTCCGAGGCGTCGAGGAAGACGATGCGCACGTTGCGGCGCGAGCGCAACTCCCCCACTTCCGCGGGGAGCGCCGTGAACAGATCTCGGCCGCGCACATCGACGACAGCGGCGACCTTCGGCAGCGCGGATGCCGCGATCTCCGACAGCTCGAGCATCGGCTTGAGCATCTGCGGCGGCAGGTTGTCGACGACGTACCAGCCGAGGTCTTCGAGGGCGTTAGCCGCTGTCGAGCGTCCGGCGCCGGACATTCCGGTCAGGATGAGCACGTCGCTGCTGGCGGCTGTCGTCTCATCCATCGCGTCCCCTTGCCCTCCGGTGGCGCTTGTGGCGCGGCCTTGCGGCCCCGCGGTCGTCGGGTGCACGGTGTGCCGCCTGCCAGCGGGTTCCGCGCCCCGCCAGCCTATCGACTTGCCAGGTGCGCGTGGATCGTGGCGGCAAGCTTGGGGCCGACCCCGGGAAGCTCTTGAATCTCCTCGGGAGTCGCGTTCCTGAGCGCGGTCACCGATCCGAAGTGGCGAAGCAGCGCCCGGATGCGGGCCTCACCGAGACCCGGAATCTCGGCGAGCACGGTCTGGATGTCCCGTTTGCGCTTGCCGCGCTGCTTGGTGATGGCAAATCGATGGGCTTCGTCACGCAGTCGCTGCAACAGATAGAGCGCCTCGCTGGTGCGCGGCAGGATCACCGGGTAGTCCTCGCCGGGCAGCCACACCTCTTCCAAACGTTTGGCGATGCCGCACAGCGCGATGTCGGAGTGCCCGGCGTCTGCCAGCGCCCGTGCTGCGGCGTTGACCTGCGGCCTGCCGCCATCGACCACGAGCAGCTGCGGGCGGTAGGCAAAGCGCGGGCGGTTGCGCTCCGTCACGACGGTGCCCTCGGCGGTCGGGTCAGAGCTGACGGCGATCTCATCGGCGTCAGTCTCGCTGGCGCCGCCAGCGACGGTCGCGGCGTCAACGGCCATCGGCGCTGCCCCATCGCGCTCATTGTCGATATATGCGAGTCGGCGCATGAGCACCTGATAGAGCGAATCGGTGTCGTCGGTGGTCTCGGCGACACCGAACGTGCGGTACTGGTCCTTGCGCGGCAACCCGTCTTCGAACACGACCATCGACGCGACGACGTTGGTACCGCTCAGGTGCGAGACGTCGTAGCACTCGATACGGAGCGGCGCCTCATCGAGGTCCAGCGCTTCCTGCAGATCGGTGAGCGCCTGCGAGCGTGCCACGTAGTCGCTCGTGCGCCGGGTTTTGTGCAGCAGAAGCGCCTGTTGCGCGTTCAGCGCTGCGTTCTTCATGAGGTCGGCCTTCGCGCCACGCTGCGCGATCTGAATCGTGACGTTCGTGCCGCGCTTCTCGCGAAGCCACGCCTCCAGTTCCGCGGCATCGTCAGGGAGCGCTGGAACAAGCACCTGCTTAGGGATGTCGGCGCTGCCCGAGGGACCGTAGGTCCGCTGCAGAATCTGGTCGACGAGCTCTCCCCCGCTGATGTCCAGTTCTTTCTCGATCGTGGTAGCCCGCACACCGCGGACGCGCCCGCCGCGGATGACGAAGTGCTGCACGGCGGCGGCGAGTTCGTCCTCCGCGATGCCGAACAGGTCGGCATCCGTGTCATCGGGTAGCACGAGAGCGCTCTTGTTGAGCACCGCTTCGATCGCTTGGAGTCTGTCACGATAAACCGCGGCTGACTCGTAATCCATCGCAGCTGAGGCTTCCTTCATCCGCGCCGTCAGCTGCCGGGTGAAGCGCTGATCGCCACCGGACATGAACGCCACGACGTCGTCGACGATCGCCCGGTGCTCCTCGATCGTCACGCGGCCAGAGCACGGCCCGCCACAGCGGCCGATCTGGCCGGGGAAGCAGGGGCGACCAGTGGCCATGGCGCGCTTGTAGGACGAGTCACTGCAGGTGCGGATCGGGAACACCTTGATCATGAGATCGATGACCTCGTGCACCGCCCACACCTTGGGGTACGGGCCGAAGTACTTCGCGCCGCGGATCTTGTGGTTTCGCGTCACCATGACTCTCGGCGCTTCGTCAGCGAGGGTGATCGCCATGTACGGATAGGACTTGTCGTCCTTGTAGCGCACGTTGAAGGGCGGCGAGAACTCCTGGATCCACATGTATTCCAGTTGCAGTGCCTCGACGTCGCTGCTGACCACCGTCCACTCGACGCCGGTGGCGGTGGTCACCATCCGTCTCGTGCGCTCGTGGAGCGTGTGCAGCGGCGCGAAGTAGTTCGACAGGCGCGCGCGAAGGTTCTTCGCCTTGCCCACGTAGAGGATGCGCCCGGCGTCGTCCCGGAACCGGTACACGCCGGGGTTCGTCGGGATCTCCCCCGGCGCCGGCCGGTACGAGAGCTGGGGATGGGTGGCGCGCGCCACGCTCAACCTGCCTTGCGAGCCGCCGGCGCGTCGTGGGCGTCGAATAGCTCGGCCAGGAACTGTCCGGTGTAGCTCTCGGGCACCCCCGCGACCTGCTCGGGCGTTCCGGTGGCGATGATCTCGCCGCCGCCGGAGCCGCCTTCGGGGCCGAGATCGATGATCCAGTCAGCCGACTTGATGACATCGAGGTTGTGCTCGATCACGATCACTGTGTTGCCCTTGTCGACCAGGCCGTTCAAGACCTCGAGAAGGCGGCGCACGTCTTCGAAGTGCAAGCCCGTAGTGGGCTCGTCGAGCACGTAGATGCTGCGTCCGTTGCTTCGCCGCTGCAGTTCCGTCGCGAGCTTCACGCGCTGCGCCTCACCGCCCGACAGAGTGGTTGCCGACTGGCCGAGCCGCACGTAGCCGAGGCCCACGTCGACCAGGGTCTTCATATACCGATGGATCGCCTGGATCGGCTCGAAGAAATCGGCTGCCTCGGCGATCGGCATCTCGAGAACCTCGGCGATGTTCTTGCCCTTGTAGTGGACCGCGAGCGTGTCCCGGTTGTAGCGCTTGCCGTGGCAGACCTCGCAGTCCACGTAGACATCGGGCAGGAAGTTCATCTCGATCTTGATCGTGCCATCGCCCGCGCACGCCTCGCAGCGTCCGCCCTTCACGTTGAAACTGAAGCGGCCGGGTTGGTAACCGCGCGCCTTGGCTTCGGGGGTCTCGCTGAAGAGGGTGCGGATGCGATCGAACACGCCGGTGTAGGTGGCCGGGTTCGAGCGGGGTGTGCGCCCGATCGGAGCCTGGTCGACGTGCACGACCTTGTCGAGGTTGTCAAGACCCGTGACGCGCGTGTGCTTGCCGGGAACCGTTCGTGCTCCGTTGAGCCGTGCCGCGAGCACCTGGTAGAGGATGTCGTTGACCAGTGACGACTTGCCGGAACCGCTCACGCCGGTTACTGCCGTGAGGACGCCCAGCGGGAACTGCGCGCTGACCTGTTTGAGGTTGTTCTCACGCGCACCGACGACTTCGAGCATCCGCTTCTTGTCGATCTTGCGGCGCTTGCGCGGCGTCGGGATGCTGCGGCGGCCGGCAAGGTAGTCGCCCGTGATCGAGTCGGAGTCGGCGAGGAGTTCAGCCAGGGGTCCGGAGTGCACGACGTGCCCGCCGTCGACGCCGGCGCGAGGCCCGATGTCGACGATCCAGTCGGCTGCGTGAATTGTCTCTTCGTCGTGTTCGACGACGATGAGGGTGTTGCCGAGCCCCTTGAGCTTCAGGAGCGTCTCGATGAGGCGGCGGTTGTCGCGCTGGTGCAGCCCGATCGACGGTTCGTCGAGCACGTACAGCACACCGGTCAGCCCCGACCCGATCTGGGTCGCGAGGCGGATGCGTTGAGCTTCGCCGCCCGAGAGCGAACCGGCCGAGCGGCTGAGGTTCAGATAGTTCAGCCCGACCTGGATGAGGAATTCGAGGCGCGCGCGGATCTCGCGGAGCACCGCGGCGGCGATCATGGCCTCGCGCTCGGTGAGCTCGAGGGTCGCGAAGTACTCCTGTGCCTCCGCGAGGCTCAGGCGCGAGGCATCCGCGATAGAGCGCCCGTGCACGAGTACTGCGAGGACCTCGGGCTTGAGGCGGTCGCCGTTACAGGCGGGGCAGGGAACCTCGCGCAGGTACTCCGACCAGCGCTGGCGCTGCGTGTCGGACTCGGCCTGCACGTACTGGCGTTCGATGTAGGGCACGACACCCTCGAATCCCGACGTGTACCGCATCTCGCGGCCGTAGCGGTTCTTCCACTTGACGTTGACCTTGAAGTTCTCGCCGTGCAGGACAGCGTTCTGAACCTCCGCCGTGAGCTCCCGCCAGGGGGTGTCCAACGAAAAGCCCAGGTCATCGGAGAGGCCTTCGAGCAGGCGCTCGTAGTACTGGAACAGCCCCTTGCCCTGCGTCGTCCACGGGATGAGGACTCCCTCGCGGATCGAGAGTTCGGGGTCGCCCAGCATGAGCTCGACATCCACCGACATCCGGGTGCCGAGACCGGAGCACGTGGGGCAGGCGCCGAACGGGGCGTTGAACGAGAAGGTCCGCGGCTCGATCTCGGTCAGCTGCAGCGGGTGGCCGTTCGGGCACGAGAGCTTCTCGCTGAAGGACTGCCACGCGTCATCGCCCTCTTCGTCGACGAAATTGACCTGCATGATGCCGCCCGCGAGCCCGAGCGCCGTCTCGACGGAGTCGGTGACACGGCTCAGGATGTCGGGGCCTGCCACGAGACGGTCGACGACGACCGCGATGTCGTGCTTGTAGCTCTTCTTGAGGGTGGGTGGCTCGGCGAGCTGGATGAGGTCGCCGTCGACGACAGCTCGGGCGTAGCCCTTCGCGGAGAGCTCTTTGAAGAGGTCGACGAACTCCCCCTTCTTCTGGCTCACCACGGGCGCGACGATCTGATACCGCGTGCGCTCGGGGAGCTCCATGAGTTGGTCGGCGATCTGCTGCACCGTCTGGCGCTGGATCTGCGCGCCGCACTCCGGGCAGTGGGGCACCCCGATCCGGGCCCACAGCAAACGCATGTAGTCGTGGATCTCGGTGATCGTGCCGACAGTGGAGCGCGGGTTGCGGTTCGTTGACTTCTGATCGATCGAGACCGCGGGGCTCAGCCCCTCGATGAAATCGACGTCGGGCCGGTCGACCTGACCCAGGAACTGGCGCGCGTAGGAGCTCAGCGATTCGATGTAGCGACGCTGCCCTTCGGCGAAGATCGTGTCGAACGCGAGGCTCGATTTTCCGGACCCCGACAACCCGGTGAACACGACGAGTGAGTCGCGAGGGATGTCGAGATCGACGTCCTTGAGGTTGTGGACGCGGGCGCCGCGAACACTCAGTGTTCCAGTGCTGTGGGCATGCGAAGAGACGGGGACGATGGGCACCCGTCAAGTGTAGGTGTGGCCTCCGACATCGGCTCCGGAGCGCTCGTTCGACGATCTGGAGCAGACAGTTCGGTCGCGTCTTTGTGTCGCCTCCATGCCGTGTGACACGCATCACGACGCGACCGAACGTGGAATCCCGACTTTCGGTCGCGCCTTCTTGCGGGTCGGTCGCCTTAGCATCCGCAAAACGGCGCCACCGAACCTAGATGGGAGCTGGAGTTGGAACTCAGGGGCAGTACATGAGGGGCTTGTCGGCCGAGCGGTCGAACGTGTGCTGATTCATCGGCTGATGACACAGCGGGCAGGCACGCTCGGCACGCTCCTCGGCGCTCGGCCCCGGTTCCAGCGGGCTCACCTGAGGCGGGCCCGCAACGCGGATGAGGTTGGTGTTGAACCAGATGTACCAACCGCCTGCCTCGCGCACCCGCTCGCGGAGCGGTCGCTTCGGCACCTCATTCGTTCGCGTCATGATATTTAGTGTACTAACGGATTGCTAGACTGGCCACATGTCCGACGAGGAAGATCTGCTGAAGCTCGACAATCAGGTGTGCTTCGCACTGGTGACGGCGGCACGAAACGTCGTGTCGATCTACCGTCCGATTCTCGAACCGCTGGGCTTGACGCATCCGCAGTACCTCGTGATGCTCGCGCTCTGGGAGCAGTCTCCGCGGTCGCTGGGCGAACTCGCCGAGGAACTCGCGATGGAACCCGCAACCCTCTCCCCCCTGGTCAAGCGCCTCGAAGCGCAAGGGCGCGTGACCCGCACGCGGCGGACGGATGACGAACGGGTGCTCGACATCGGGCTGACAGCTGAAGGCCGCGCGCTGCGCGAGGATGCCCTCGAGGTTCCGCGCCGCATCATGGCCGTCACCGGGCTGGGGGTCGAACAGCTCAAGGAGCTGCGCGACGGACTTCAGCCGTTCGCAGGCCGGATGCCGAACCTGGCCGGTTAGGGCATCCGTCGGACGGCTTGGCGTGCCGTGCCCCCATACGCGGTCGCAACGGCGCACGAAGAGGATGACCTATGGGTCGACGAACCTCATCACGATCCGATCGTGACGCGACCGGCAGCATCTAGTGGCCAGGCGGGGTTGTGCGCGACCTCCCACGGGTGGCCGTCGGGATCGATGAACACTCCCGAGTAGCCACCCCAGGGCGTCGGCGCACCGGCACGTGTGACGCGCGCGCCGGCCGCCGCGGCATCCGTGAGAGTCGCATCGACCTCCTCGGGTGATCGCACATTGTGAGCGAGGGTCACGCCGCCCCATCCACCGCCGTCGGTGACCGCAGAGTCTGCGGCGAGCTTCGCCCGGCTCCAGATGGCGAAGGCCATGCCGTCGAGCTGGAAGAACACAACCTCCCCGGGAACCGACCCGGGATGCGGCTCCCACCCGAGCCCGCGATAGAACGCGATCGCGCGCTCGAGGTCCGAAACCCCGAGGGTGATCAGGCTCAGTCGTTGCTCCACATCCGCTCCGTTTCTATCCGTGAGCTCGCGGCCAGCTCGGCGGCGTCAGGCGTGACCTGCCCGCTCCATGGCTCGCAGTTCCTTCTTCAGGTCTTGCAGTTCATCACGCAGGCGGGCCGCGAGCTCGAACTTCAGTTCCCCGGCCGCGGCCAGCATCTGGTCGGAGAGGTCGCTGATCATCGCTTCGAGCTGCGTCGCACCCTCGGCGGCGATCCCCTCGCGACGCAGGTTCGGGGTGGGGCTCTTGCCCTTGCCGTTCTTGGATGCGGCGGCATCCTTGCGGTTCAGCATCGCCTTCGTGTCGGCGCCCTCGCGGATCAGTGCATCGGTGATGTCGGCGATCTTCTTGCGAAGCGGCTGCGGGTCGATGCCGTGCTCTTTGTTGTACGCGATCTGCCTCTCGCGCCGGCGGTCGGTCTCATCGATCGCTGCGCGCATCGAGTCGGTGACCGTGTCGGCGTACATGTGCACCTGGCCGGACACGTTTCGGGCGGCGCGACCGATCGTCTGGATGAGGGACGTGCCCGATCGCAGGAACCCCTCTTTGTCGGCATCCAGGATCGACACGAGTGAGACCTCGGGAAGGTCCAGTCCCTCGCGAAGCAGGTTGATGCCGACCAGCACGTCGTAGACGCCGGCGCGGAGCTCACTGAGCAGTTCGACGCGGCGGAGGGTGTCGACGTCCGAGTGCAGATACCGCACGCGCACGCCGTGCTCGCCGAGGAAGTCGGTGAGTTCCTCGGCCATCTTCTTGGTGAGGGTCGTCACGAGGACTCGCTCGTCGCGCTCGACGCGGACGCGGATCTCTTCGAGGAGGTCGTCGATCTGTCCCTTGGACGGCTTGACGACGATCTCGGGGTCGACGAGGCCGGTAGGACGGATGATCTGCTCGACGACCCCGTCAGCGATCCCCATCTCGTACCGCCCGGGAGTCGCAGACAGATAGACGGTCTGCCCGACGCGGTTCTTGAACTCATCGAAGCGCAACGGGCGGTTGTCGAGCGCTGACGGCAGCCGGAAGCCGTGGTCGACGAGGGTGCGCTTGCGGGAGGCATCCCCCTCGTACATTGCGCCTATCTGCGGCACGGTGACGTGCGACTCGTCGATCACGAGCAGGAAGTCGTCGGGGAAGAAGTCGAGCAGCGTGTGGGGCGGCTCCCCCGGCTGGCGACCGTCGAGGTGCCGCGAATAGTTCTCGATGCCCGAACAGAAGCCCAGTTGTTGCAGCATCTCGAGATCGAAGGTGGTGCGCATCCGCAAGCGCTGGGCCTCGAGCAGCTTCTGCTGGGACTCGAGTTCTTTCAGACGCGATGCGAGCTCGTCTTCGATCGTGCCGATCGCACGCTGCACGGTCTCGGTTCCTGCCACGTAGTGCGAGGCCGGGAAGATCGGCACCGAATCCATCTTCTGGATGACATCGCCGGTGAGCGGATGCAGCAGGTAGAGCGCCTCGATCTCGTCGCCGAAGAGCTCGATGCGGATGGCGTACTCCTCGTAGACCGGGATGATCTCGATCGTGTCGCCGCGGACGCGGAAGTTGCCGCGGGAGAAGTCGACGTCGTTGCGGTTGTACTGCATCGCGATGAACTTGCGGATGAGGGCGTCGCGGTCATACCGCTCCCCCACCTGCAGCGCGACCATCGCCCGCAGGTACTCCTCGGGCGCACCGAGGCCATAGATGCACGACACCGTCGAGACCACGACGACGTCGCGGCGTGAGAGCAGCGAGTTGGTCGTCGAGTGACGAAGGCGCTCGACCTCGGCGTTGATCGACGAGTCCTTCTCGATGAACGTGTCGGTCTGCGGCACGTACGCCTCGGGTTGGTAGTAGTCGTAGTACGACACGAAGTACTCGACCGCGTTGTTCGGCATGAGTTCGCGGAACTCGTTGGCCAGCTGCGCGGCGAGTGTCTTGTTGTGCGCCATTACAAGCGTCGGCCGCTGCACCTGCTCGATGAGCCAGGCGGTAGTCGCGGACTTGCCCGTTCCCGTCGCACCGAGCAGCACGACATCCGTCTCACCCGCATTGATGCGCGCTGCGAGCTCGGCGATCGCCTGCGGCTGGTCACCCGAGGGCGCGTACTCGCTGACGACTTCGAAGGGCCTGACGGATCGCGTGGTCTGCACCTCTCCAGGGTAGGCGGGGGTTCCGACACCAAGCCCCGCGGGACGTTTCGGTGGGCGCGAAGGATGCCTACCCTGGAGGGGTGCTCGAGTTCTTCGTGGGATCCGGTCTTGCCGCAGCGGCAGGCCTGAACGCGTGGATGCCGCTCCTGGTGCTCGGGCTCGCCAACCGCTTCTTCGACGCGATCGAGCTCCCGGCCTCATGGGCGTGGCTATCCAGCGATCTCGCCCTCTGGATCATCGGCGCCCTGCTCGTTCTGGAGATCGTCGCCGACAAGGTCCCGGTGGTCGATTCCATCAACGACGCGGTGCAGACGGTCATCCGGCCTGCCTCCGGCGGGATCGCTTTCGGTGCCGGAGCGAGCGCCGAGACCGTGCGGGTGGATGATCCGAGCGCGTTCTTCGCGAATCAGAACTGGGTGGCGATCGGCATCGGTGTCGCCATAGCGCTCGCCATCCACGTGGTGAAGGCATCCGTCCGGCCCGTCGCGAACGCGGCGACGGCGGGTGTCGCGGCCCCGATCGTGAGCACCGCCGAGGACGTGTCGAGCCTCGCACTCTCGATCTTCGCGATCGTGCTGCCGATCGTCGGGTTCCTCTTGCTGATCGGCGTGATCGTGACGGCGATCGTGTGGATCCCGCGCTGGCGACGTCAGCGCGACCGACGGGCGGCGATCCGCAACGGCAACGCCTCCCAGAGCACGTCGACCTGATCGCGGGTCTGCGCGAGGGTCCCCGCGGTGTCGATCACGACGTCGGCGATCGCGAGCCGCGCCTCGTCGGGCACCTGTGAGGCGATCCGGGATGCAGCATCCTGCCGGCTCATGCCGCGCAGGTCGACGAGGCGTTGTTCGCGCACCTCGGCGGGAGCATGGGCGACGACGACGAGCTCCCACGGATCGTCGACCCGCGCCTCCACCAGCAGCGGCACGTCGTACACGACGACGGCGTCGGGGTCCGCCGCGAAGGCCTCCCCGAAGCGGCGGGCAGACTCGTCCCGCACCGCCGGGTGGACTATCGCATTGAGTGCGGCAAGTCGATCGGGGTCGCCGAACACGAGGGCGCCCAGCGCCGGACGGTTCAGCGACCCGTCATCAGAGAGGATGCCGTCACCGAACTCGTCGGCGATGCTGTGGAGCACCGGCGACCCGGGGCTCTGCACGTCCCGCACGATCTGATCGGCGTCGACGATCACGGCGCCGAGCTCGGCCAGACGGGCCGCGACCGTCGACTTGCCTGCGGCGATCCCTCCGGTCAGGGCGATCAGCGGCACGATCAGCTCCCCGCCGGCGCCGCTGTCGGCGTGTCGGGAGTGGTGGATCCGGAAACCACAGGGGTGGCGGATCCGGGAGAGACAAGGGCGATCGCGCCGGTCGGGTTCGCCTGCGAGGGTTCGGCGATCAGCACCGAAATGTCTCCCGACTTGGCTGAACGGGTGGATGCCGCATCGGCCGCGTCGATGAGGGTGCAGGCGTCGTAGCCGAAGTCGTGAGTGACCGCGACGCCGATTCCGACGACGGGCACGACGGAGTCCGGAACGGTCCGGAGGGCTTCGAACACGGCGGAGGCGAGTCGGGATGCCTGACGGCGCGCTTCATTCGCGTCCCAGGCCGTGTCGCACACCCACAGCAGCGTGGCCCCGTCATCGCCGATGACCGCGAGGGGTTCGACGGTTCGTCGTACCGCGTCGCGTGCGGCGACGGCGACATTGCGTCCGACCTCGTTGCCGAAGGCTTTCGCGATGAAGGGAAGGTCGTCGATGCGCATCGCGATGACACCGACGCCGATGCCCTTCTCGGAGGCGCGTTCGAGCACGTCGGTGATCGTCGCTCGGAACTGCGGCTCCGTGAGGATGCGGTCCGCTCCCTCGGCTCCGACGAGGTTCGTGTACCCGCGGGTGCCGGCGCGTCCGGCTCGCAGGATGGAGGTGACGATCGCGGCGGTGATCACGAGCGCGATCGTCACGAAGCTCGACGGGATGGTCGAGAACCACGCCTGGAAGACCGGGTCGTCGGGGCCGAGCATGAGGAAGGCGATGGCCCTCACCGCCGTGTAGACGGCCTCGACAGCCAGCACGACCCCGAGAGCGATGGTCGTGCGCGTCTGGGCCAGGCGGCCACGACCGGTCTCCCACACTCCGAGCGATGCGAGCACCGAGAGTGTGGCGTACATCCAGACGACGCCGGCCCAGTCCCCGCCGTCCGGACCGGCCGCGGCGACCGCGACGAAGGCGATCGTCATGCCGATACCGACGGTCACGTACGCCCAGCCGATGCGGTGCCCGTTGTAGCTGCGGCAGCCGATCCAGATGAACCCGGTGGCGGCGACGAACGCGGCGTTACCCGCGGCGACCGCGATCCACCCGCCCCCGGCTGCCCAGACCGCGTAGGCGACGGTGGTCAGGATGCCGGCAAGAAACGCGATCGACCAGTGCCGCCCCGACACCTCGTCGCGGCGGATGAGCGTCTCCGACACGTAGATGACTCCGACGATCAGCACCACTGCCGCCGTCATGACGCTCACCGAGAAGAGGTCGAGGGTCATCCCGTTGCCTCCATGTCGGAGCGTCCCGCGGTCGTGACCGCACCCGACATGTCGAGTGCTTCTTCGGGGTCGATCGGTGGCAGCATGACATCGACCTTCGCGGGGAGACGGACCAGGAACGCCGACCCGACGCCCTGCTCGCTGCCCACGATGATCTCGCCGCCGTGCGCGCGCACGATGTCGCGGCAGATCGCGAGTCCGAGCCCGGTGCCGCCGACGTCCGACTGGGCGCGGAAGAAGCGCCGGAACAGTCGATTCTGGTCATCCGGCGTCAGTCCGATGCCGTCATCGCGGACAAGGAGATAGGACGCCACGTCATCGCCGTAGACCGCCAGCTGCACGGAGCCGCCTTCACGCCCGTACTTGATGGCGTTGCTGATGAGGTTGTCGACGACCTGCCGCATGCGGGCTGGGTCGACGTACGCGTCGGTGGGCTGCACGTCGTCGGTGAAGATCGTGATCCGCCGCTCCAGCGCGCTCGGCTCCCACGCGGCTGCCGCCGCGAGCACCAGATGCTGCAGGTCGACGTTCTGGGGGGAGACCGTCACATCCACCGTCGACTTCGACGACGACGTCGCCGAGAGGATGTCGGAGATGATCTGGATCATCCGTTCCGCGTTCTGCGTGGCCACATCCAGGTCACCGCGGACCTTCTCGGGGATGCCGTCTGTCTCGAGGGCGAGATCGAGGTAGCCGATGATGGCGGTCAGCGGGGAGCGGAGTTCGTGCGAGACCGAGGCCACGACGTTGTCGCGGGCGCGCAGGGCGGTGCGTTCGGAGGTGACGTCGCGAGAAATCACGACCGCCCCAGCGTCGCCGCCCTGGGTATCGCGCAGGCGCCGCGCCGTCACGCTCAGTGCCCGACGCGTGGTGTCGGGCGCCCCGAACCACACGATCTGGTTGTCGAACACATCGCCACGCCGGGCACGGGCAACAGGGCTTCTTTCCGCGTCCAGGGGCGTCTGTCCGTCAGCGTCGAATGCGGGCAGGCGGTCACGACCGTCGAGGTCAATGAGCGCATGCTGCATGCGCTCATTGGCCTCGTTGACGATCGTGACCCGGTCATCAGCGGATATGAGAATCACACCGAAATCGACCGAGTCCAGCACCTGGGTCAGCAGTTGCTCTTGGTGCTGCGTGCGCTCCAGACTCTGGCCCAGCACGAGCGCCTGCTTGTCCAGGAGCGAGCGTTGGGCGGCGAATCGGCGCACGCTGAGGTACGCGCCGGTGGAGACTGCCAGAACCACGATCGGCATGAGCAGCAGCGCGAAGCTGAACGCCGACTCGTTCCCCGAGACGATCACCCACCAGTACGCGACCCAGACGAAGAGGTTCGCTGCGACGTAGCCGGCCAAGCCCAGGGACGCCGAGAGCCACATGACGGGGAACAGCCACAGCAGCGCGAGTCCCGACTCGGGGAAGGCGACCCGCATCAGCATGATCGCGACGATGTCCAGCACCGGGATGACGCCGACTGCCCACGGGGAGAGCCGGTTCCAGGGAACGAGCATCGTCACGACCGCGAGGACGAACACCATCCCGACGCCGGTGAAGAACATCGTGAGGTCTCCGGGGATGCGGGCGATCACCGCGAAGGCCGTGACCGCCAACGCAACGACGGTGAGCATCAGTTGCTGCAGCACTGCCACGCGGGCCTGCGTCCCGTCGTGCTTCAGGGTCAGCTCCGCCGCGAGTGCACCCCACAGCGTGTTGCGTCGTCCAGAGCGGCTCTCGCCTCGGCGCACAGAGCTGGTCCCCACCTTCCGCATGAATGAACGTTATCGCGCGGGCGCGGGCACGAAGTCCTCCGCGCGCCGCTCGATCAGAAACCGAAGTCGCCGAAGTCCCCGAATCCACCGTCGGCGAAGCCCGCGTCCCCGCCTCCGGCGGCATCGCTCCACCCGGTATCGGCCCCGGTGTCGGCAGCGGTATCGGCGGGTGCGGCATCCGCGGCCCCCGCGTCGGCGGCGAACATGGGAGCCATGAACGCCGACACGAGCGCGGAGCCGATGACGTACCCCGCGACGGTGCCCAGCAGAGACGAGCCCACCATGGAGCCGAAAGTTGGGCCCTGGCGCTGGCCACCGAGAGTGCGCTCCATAGCGCCCGGGTTCATGTATTCCGCGCGGGTGGCGGCTCGGGCCATGTCGTTCGGGTCGGCTGACCGCGGCCGCTCGGATGCCGGGAGCGTCGCGGTCATGTCGGCCAGAACCTGCTGGCGCTGCGGCTCGGTGAGCTTCGCGAAAGCCTCGGCGTGGACCTGCTCGATCGTCTCGGGAGGTGCGGTGCGCAGCAGGTACCGGTAGCGCTCGATCGCGAGCTCGTCTTCGCTCTTGGGCGGCGTGGTGGACGGATAGCCGGCGGCGCGCGACGAGGCGGGCTGCTGGGCGTATGGCTGCCGGTGCTGGGGCTCGGTGCCGAAGAGTCGGTCAAGGAATCCCATGGTGTCCTCCGTGGTGTCGGGTTCGGGGACTCTTGACGTTATCGAGGGCAGCTTTGCGACCGCTGTGAGGTGGGGGGCGTCCTCACTCCGTGGGCGGAACCCCCGGTTCGCCGATCGAGAGCATGAGGCGGTTCGCCCAGTTGAAGAAGGCGCCCGACAGGATCGTGTCGAGCACTTCCAGGTCGTCGAGTCCGGCTGCCTCGAGGCCCGCGATCTCGTCGGCCCCGAACGTGGCGGGCGTGGCAGTGAGCGCGACCGTGGCGTCGACGATCGCGTCCCAGCGCGGGTCGATCCGCGTCGAGACACCCTCGTCGAGCAGACGCTGCACGTCTTCGCGCCTGCCGGAGTACTGCGTCGTAAACGCCGAGTGCACTGATGCGCAGTAGACGCAGCCGTTGACGCGGGATGCCGCGGTCGCGGCGAGCTCCCGTTCGGCACGTGGCAGCCCGGCATCCGTATTCAAGAAGATGTCGAGGTCAGTCTTGGTGCGCTCCCGCAGGATGTCGGGGTCGCGCACGAGCAGCCGGAAGTACGGGTTCTTGACGCGCGAGCGCTGGACGAGCGCTTCGTAGTGGTGGTCGGTGACCTCGTCGATCGGCAGCGGCTCGACCCACGGCACCCAGTCGAGGGTGTCCTGCGTGAAACGGGTGGGCGCGACGAGATCGGCGGGGGCGGGGATGATGGCGCTCATCGGCCGGCTCCTTCCGTGACGGATGCGGCACGCGTCGCCTGCAGGGCAGTGAGCCCCGCGACGACCCGCAGCTGGAACGCGAGGAAGGCGACCAACTGAGACAGGGTGACGATGCCGGTGGCGCTCCACCCGGCATCCTCGAGGCGACGCAGGTCGTCGGGGGCGGCATCGCGCGGGTGCAGCGTCAGTAGATGTGCGTGTTCGAGGGCGGCGGCGAGTCGGTCGCCGAGCACGTAGCTGGCGGCGACGTCGGTGATCTCGAAGCGCGGGCCCGGGACGCTCTCGGGGGCGTTGTCGGCGGTGAAGTTCCCGTAGGGGCCGACGGGGGCAAGCTCCTGGGCGGATGCTGCGAGCTCGATGACGGTGGCGGCGATGCGCTCGTCGCCCTCCCCCTCGAGCCGCGCGCGGTAGTGGGCCACAGCGGATTCCTGCCGGTGCAAAGACGCGACGAACGTCGCGATCGCGGCGCGCTCCGGGATGCTCGCGTGCGACACATCCGCGGGCGCGAAGAGCGCGTCGTAGCTCCCCTGCGCATGCGTGCGCGATTCGGGACGGCGGGCGCGCAGCTCGTCGAGGGGGGAACCCGGCGCGATGCCCGCGAGGGTGTCGATGACGTCGGTGGTCGACATGCGTGTCCTTTCGTGCGGTCAGGCGGTAGTTTGGCCGAGGTAGGCCTCACGTACCTGCGGGTTGGCGATCAGTTCGGATGCGGCACCCTCGAGGCGCACGGTGCCCCCGGCGAGCACGTAGCCGCGATGGGCGATCGAGAGGGCGAGCTCTGCGGCCTGCTCGACCATGAAGACGGCGACGCCGCGCTCGGTGTTGATGCGCTGGATCGTGTCGAGCACCTGGTCAACGATGATCGGCGCGAGCCCCATGGTGGGTTCGTCCATGCAGATCAGGCGCGGGCGCGACATGAGGGCGCGCGCGAACGCGAGCATCTGCTGCTCGCCGCCCGACATCGTGCCGGCCTCCTGCGTGCGCCGCTCTGCGAGGCGCGGGAACAGGTCGTACTGGTTGTCGAGGTCTTCGCGCAGGGCGCGCGCGCCGCCGCGGCGGGTGTGGGCTCCGACGAGAAGGTTCTCTTCGATCGTCATCTCGGGAAAGACGCGGCGTGCCTCAGGCACGCTCGCGATCCCGGCACGCACGACATCGGCTGTCGTGTCGCCCAGGATGCTGCGTCCGTCGAACCGGATCTCGCCGCTGCGGGGCTTCACGAGGCGCAGGATCGTCTTCATCGTCGTGGACTTGCCCGAGGCGTTGCCGCCGAGCAGCGACACGATCTCGCCCTCGTGGATGCGGTAGCTGACGTCCTGCAGTGCGTGGAACTCGCCGTAGTAGACGTTGACGCTCTGCACGTCCAGGAGGGGCGCCGCCGACGGCGCGTTCTCGGCGCTCATCGCGCGTCTCCTTCCGTGGGCGGGGTCGGTTCGTCCCCGGTCTGCGCGGGTTCGACGGTGGTCGGGGCGGGATCCTCGATCGCGTCCTCGATGTGGTGCGTGCG
>CEPH01038676.1_pt1 | contig 22618 bp, 36 predicted proteins | sample 530571 | NCBI WGS metagenome assembly CEPH01 (sample SAMEA2620413, study PRJEB7988) | marine metagenome | biome: marine biome (ENVO:00000447); feature: surface water layer (ENVO:00002042); material: "saline water (ENVO:00002010), including plankton (ENVO:xxxxxxxx)" | depth 5 m | reverse complement strand
GCTTACTTTTCAGTCATAGGTATGGCAACTATATTTGCAGGTGCATACTTAGGAACTATTGTTATGATGACTGCATTAGAAGTTGGTAAGTTGGTGACTGCCGCCTTTTTACATCTCGCATGGCAAAAACTAAACTACATGAAATACTATCTTGTCACGGCAGTAGGTGTATTGATGTTGATTACATCACTAGGTATATTTGGGTATCTATCTAAGGCGAACATAGAAACAACACTCGTAGGTGATTCATATACATTAGAGATGTCAATTATAGACAAAAGAATAGAATCAAAAGAATCACAATTACAGAGATTAGAAGATAGAGTTGCAGGTTTAGATAACATTATCAATACTGCAAGACCACAAGACAGAAACTATATCGACAGAAGACAGAGAGATGAGAGAATAGAAATTGCAAATGATGTTGACATACTTGTAGGTGATATAGTAAAATTAAATGAAGACAAATTACCCTTACAAAGATTACAATTAGAACAAGAGGCGGAGATTGGTCCTATTAAGTATGTTGCAGAAGTAATATACGGTCAAGAAGAAAGTATGAATTATCTTGACAACGCCGTAAGGTGGGTGATATATGCACTCATCTTCGTATTTGACCCATTGGCGGTGCTACTATTAGTATCATCAACAGGTTTGATTGCGAGAAGAATCGAACATGAAAAACCTAAAGTTGTTGAGAACAGATATGTCATTCAAGTGCCCAAAAAGAAAGTGCCAAAAGTAGGCAAAACTGACTTGTAAAAACCACCAACCTTACTGTATAATGTATAGTAATGTTATGGTTAGAGCGAAAATACTTGTCGATGGTTATGGCCAATCTAGACAGAGCGAAATGGGTCAATGAGAATACACTAAATCATAGATGTCCCTATTGTGGTGACTCACAAAAGAATCTGTATAAAGCCAGAGGTTATCATTTTGTAAAAGAACAATCATTCATTTACAAATGTCATAACTGTGGTAAGACAACATCTAGTGTCAATTTTATCAAAGAAAACTTTCCTTCGATACACAAAGAATATCTCATAGAGTTTCTATCAGAGAAAGGGCATAAACCTAAAAGAAAAATGCCTTCAAGTGACAATTTTAAGTTCACTCCACGAACAGATATTCTAAATACAAAAGAGAACAGTTTGAGTGCAGTTGCATTCCCTGTTAGTGAAAAACATGTAGCACGAAAATATCTATTAGATAGAAAAGTGCCTGAGTTTGCAATGAAAGACTTGTGGTTTGTCCCACAGGCACAGACTCTTAATCTTTTATCAGATAAGTATAAAGATAGAGTTCTAGGTGATGACCCTAGAATAGTATTACCTTTCTATAATGAGATAGGGGAATTAGTAGGAGTATCTGGTCGTGCAATCAATGATTCACCACTAAGATATTTGACTATGAGATTCCGAGATGATGTTCCACTCATCTTTAATCTTAACAATGTGGACAGAACTAAAACAATCTATGTGACAGAGGGGCCCATAGACAGTTTATTCCTTCCAAACAGTATCGCAGTTGCAGGAAGTGATTTTAAGAAGATACCAGAAGATATAAAAGACAACGCAATACTCGTTTATGATAATGAACCACGCAATACAGAGATAATTAAAAAAATTGAAGAGGTCATTGACCTCGGGTATAATGTGTGCATTTGGAATGATAAAAGAATTACCGAGTGTAAAGATATAAATGACATGATTATGAGTGGTTTGAGTGAAAGTGAAGTTGTTGAAATCATCAATCGTAATACAGTTAAAGGTCTCTCAGCAAAATTACAGTTGGTGGAGTATAAGAAAATATGAATTCAGAAATAAAAGTTATTAAGTCAGACGGCAGTAAAGTCGATATAGATTTAGAAAAGATACATAAAATGGTTGAGAAATCCTGTAGAAAAATTACAGGTGTATCAGAGTCATTAGTAGAGATGAATAGTGGTCTACAATTTTATGATGGTATAACAACACAAGAGATACAAAAGATACTTGTCAAAAGTGCAAGTGACCTTATAAGTTTAGAATCGCCTAACTATCAATTTGTGGCAGCCAGATTATTATTGTTTGCAGTTCAGAAACAAGTATTCAATACAAAGTGGAAAGATGCAGAGATATATCCGCCACTAAGAGACATAGTAGAAAGAAATGTAGAGAAAGGTTTATATACAAAAGATTTACTTAAAGATTATACAGAAGAAGAATACACAAAACTAAACTCATATTTAAGACATAGTAGAGACTACGAATTTACATATGCAGGTTTACAACAAGTAGTAGATAAGTATCTCATTCAAGATAGGTCAACAGGCACATTATTTGAGACACCACAATTCATGTATATGTTAATTGCGATGACATTGTTTAGAAACTATGACAAAGAGAATAGACTATCTTACATACAAAAATACTACAATGCAACATCTACATTTAAGATAAACATACCTACGCCTATCATGGCAGGTGTTAGAACACCACTAAAACAGTTTGCGAGTTGTGTATTAGTAGATAGTGATGATACATTAGATTCATTGTTTGCAAGTGATATGGCGATTGGTCGATATGTCGCCCAAAGGGCAGGTATCGGTATCAATGCAGGAAGAGTTAGAGGTCTTGGTGCAAAGATAAGAGGTGGTGAAGTGCAACACACAGGTGTTATACCGTTCTTGAAGAAGTTCGAGTCAACAGTAAGATGTTGCACTCAGAATGGTGTAAGAGGCGGAAGTGCAACTGTTCACTTTCCTATATGGCATCAAGAAATAGAAGATGTTATTGTTTTAAAGAACAATAAAGGAACAGAAGACAACAGAGTTAGAAAACTAGATTATAGTATTCAGTTGTCAGAATTATTTTACAAGAGATTTTTAAACAATGAAGAGATAACTTTGTTTAGTCCTCATGATGTGCCTGGTTTATACGAGGCATTCGGCACAGATACATTTGATGAGATGTATCAAAAATACGAGAACGCATATTCAGTTCCTAAAAAGAAAGTAAGTGCAAGAGAACTAATTACAGATTTACTCAAAGAGAGGGCGGAGACTGGTCGAATCTATATCATGAATATAGACCATAGTAATACTCATAGTTCATTCTTAGATAAGGTGAACATGAGTAATCTATGTCAAGAGATTACATTACCTACAGACCCAATACAACATATCGATGGTGATGGTGAGATTGCACTATGTATATTAAGTGCAATCAATGTGGGTGTAGTAAAAGATGAAGAACTAGAAGAGATATGCGACCTTGCAGTCAGAGGTTTAGAAGAGTTGATTGATTATCAAGAATATCCTGTTAAGGCGGCCGAAGTGTCAACACTTGCAAGAAGAAGTTTAGGTATTGGGTATATTGGTCTTGCACATTATCTGGCGAAAAACAGAGTCAAATATAGTGACCAGAGCGCCTGGAGTCTCGTCCACGAGTTGACTGAGAAGTTTCAATACTATCTACTCAAATCAAGTAATCAACTCGCCGTAGAAAAGGGTGCATGTGATTACTTCGATAGAACTAAGTATGCACAAGGTATTTTACCAATAGATACATACAAAAAAGATGTAGATGAGATTGTAAAACCAGAATATAAAATGGATTGGGAGAAGTTAAGAGTATGTATTAAGGTTCATGGTCTGAGACATTCAACACTTACTGCACAAATGCCAAGTGAGTCATCTAGTGTGACATCAAATGCAACAAACGGCATAGAACCACCAAGAGATTACTTGTCAGTCAAGAAGAGTAAGAAAGGAACATTGAAACAGATTGTGCCACAATACTCACACCTTAAAAGTGCATATACTTTATTATGGGATATGCCAGACAATACAGGTTATATCAATGTAGTTGCAGTAATGCAGAAGTTTTTTGACCAAGGTATTAGTGGTAACTGGTCATACAATCCTGAGAACTATGATAATAATGAAGTGCCAGTATCAGTTATGGCCAGAGATTTACTCAATACATATAAGTATGGTTGGAAAACATCTTACTATCAAAACACCATGGATGGCAAAGTAGAAGATGTAATTACAGACCCAAACTCAGCGATGAATGATTATATACCACCATTGACACATACAGATAATGAGGAAGATTGCGATGCCTGTGCCATTTGAGAAAAAAACTATAGAATATTATGTTAATGATAACTTTGTAGATAATAGAGTATGGACTAAAGAAGACCACGATACAGAAGTTAAACATCAACAAAAGATTAGAGGAAGAACTAATCCTGAAACATGGCAGTTAGTTAAGAATAGATATGTTGTTCTTAGAGACTTCTTACCAAAAGATATAATTCGTATGGCGATGGACATGTGGAAGGCAGATGAATATGCAGGTGAAATGTATGTCAATCAAGAGAACAAAGATATTACATACAGGAATCCTAAGTCATCAATAGGTAAATCTAAGGGTGGTTATTGCACACCATGGGGTATTGCACTTCACGGATATATACATAATAAACTAAAAGATTTTATTGATTTAGATTTAAGAGAAACATACTCTTATACTAGAAAATACACCAGAGGTGCATATCTTGGTTCTCATACAGATAGACCATCGTGTGAGATAAGTGCAACACTTTGTTTAGATTATCATACAGACGATAATACACCATGGAAAATATGGGTGAGAAATGATAAGAACTATGCAGGTGAACCAGCAGAAGTGATTAAGAATGAATCACAAGATTTCAATCATAGAGACAGAATCAAGAATAATTGCAAATCAATTTCATTAGAACCTGGTGATATATTATTATATCAAGGACCGAATATACCGCATTGGCGAGATTACTTACTAGGTGATTACAGTTATCATCTGTTTGTTCATTTCTTCAATGCAAATTCAAAACTTGATGGCATAAACGAATTTGTGTCAGGAACTAATCATGATGTATACACTTCACAACCGAAGTTTGCATTAGAATTAGATGGCAGACCAAATAGATGGACAAAAGAACAAACAAATGATGATTTTCATGAATTTAATGATATATACTATGCAACTAATTTTAAAGATATGGTAAACAATTTTGATGATTGGCACCTAGTAGAGAAAAAGAAATGACAGTATTTAACAAGAACAAAATAGACTTCACAAAGAACAAATTATTCTTTGGTGAAGAATTGAACACGCAACGATTTGATGAGTTCAAATATCCTATATTTGATAAACTCACACAAACACAATTAGGGTATTTCTGGAGACCAGAAGAAGTATCATTACAGAAAGATAGAAATGATTATGCACAGTTAAATGATGCACAAAAACATATCTTTACTTCTAATCTCAGATACCAAACTTTACTCGACTCAGTTCAAGGTAGGGCGCCGTCCATAGCATTTTTACCATTCGTCACCTTACCTGAACTAGAGTCTTGTATCATTACATGGGACTTCATGGAAACTATTCATAGTAGAAGTTATACACATATCATAAAGAATGTATACTCTAACCCTGCCGATGTATTTGATACTATTTTAGACGAAGATGCAATCATTAAGAGGGCCGTTATGGTCACAGAAAAATATGACAAATTCATTGAGTTAGGTCGCAGAAGATTATTAGGTCTTAAAGTAGATGATTATGAATTATATCGTGCATTATATCTTGCACTTGTATCAGTAAACATACTAGAGGGTGTAAGATTCTTTGTATCATTCGCCTGTAGTTTTGCATTTGGCGAACTCAAACTCATGGAAGGAAGTGCAAAGATTATATCATTCATCGCCAGAGATGAGGCACAACACCTTGCAACATCACAACATATACTTAAATGTTATCAGAAACATGAGAAAGATAAGATTATGAATAAAGTTATGAAAGATTGTGAACAAGAAGTATATCAGATGTATGAAGATGCAGTCAATCAAGAAAAAGAATGGGCAGAGTTTTTGTTCAAAGATGGTTCTATGATTGGTTTATCAGTCCCACTACTCAACAAATATGTTGAATATATTGCAAATAAGAGAATGAGAATGATTGGTCTAGACCCAATATACGATGTCTCTAGTGCAAACAATCCTTTACCATGGACTAGACATTGGTTGAATAGTAGGGGTTTACAAAACGCACCACAAGAAACAGAGATTGAATCTTATGTGATAGGTGGTATTAAACAAGATGTCAGCGATGACACATTTCAGGATTTTAAATTATGAGAGAAAATGCATTTTATCTAGTGTTAGGCATATGTGGGTTCATGTATGGTCTATTAAGTCACACATATAACAACTTAGAATACAAAGGTTACGAGAGTGCCCATAGTTGCACAGGTGATTGTTATGTGAAATATGTAGAAGAGAACGGCACGCCTGCACAAATAGAACAAAGAAAACAAGAACTTGCAAAATCAGATGAGTTTTCATCTATTAGGGGATTATGGGGTGGTTGTGCCGCCTGTCATGGTCAGAAAGGTCAAGGTATGGGAGTGTTTCCTGGTCTTGCAGGTCAAACTAAAGAATACATAGTCGAAAGATTATATCAGTATCAAAATAGAGAAGAGGTCGGCAACATGAGTTCAACTATGTGGGCCCAGGCAGGTCTATTATCAGATAGTGATATAGATACTATTGGCGAATTTATAGAAGCGGGGTTACCAGAATGATAGAGATATACGGAAAACCACAATGTCCTTTTTGCGATAGAGCAAAGGCATTATGTGAACAAAAGGGTTATGAATATTCATATCAATCTTTAGGGACTGATTTTGGTCGTGAAGAGATGTTAGAGATGTTTCCAGGTGCAAGAACTTTTCCACAGATAAGAGTGCATGGTGAAAACATTGGTGGGTATCAAGAACTAGAGATATGGTCACAAGGTTATAGAACTTTGTAATGAACTCTTACATTCTATATCTAAACACAGAAATAGACCAAGATGTTCGTGACATGAGATATAGACATATATTCAAGACTATAAATCATGATGAACATGAAGTCAGAATATACACAAAAGGTCAAGACTTTCATAAAGAAGAAAGAGAATTACCATACGCAACTATAAACGGCAAACCTAAATCGTTTGACAATTTTTACAAAGAAGTTATAGGAGAAAAAGTAATAGATGGCGACTAGACTAATATACTACTCAGAAGAACTTGATACAGAAATAGAAGTTATAATTCAAGATAACATAGACATCGAAGAGTTAGAACCAAAGAGATGTATCTTTACTGGCGAAGAAATAGATGATTATTGGTATGAAGAGGTCGATTAACATTATGATATATTATGGAGATTTACTGTAAAAATACTGCACTATTAGAAAAGGCAGTCGACTATTCAAAGTCATTAGGTATTGACCACCATAATGCGGTGATAAACATCAAAAGATTACCGCCATCATTCTCTCAAATGGGTATCATAGAACACCCAAGAGTTCTAGGTCAACGCACATATATCGACATATATGTAAGATTCAATAAAGAAAGATACATCACTCTTGCACATGAAATGGTGCATGCCAGACAAGTTTTAAATGGTGAACCTTTAGATGAAAACGAGGCGTATATACTAGAGAAGACCCTTGACAATAACCACTAAAACCAGTTATAATCCTTATAGTATGAAAGGAAAAGTTAAAAGAATATTTATCGATATGGACGGTGTTCTTGCAGACTTCATTAGAGGTGTAGAGAGTCCTCAGTATTTGGGTGAACCTCTAACAAATGACGATGCAGGTCACACTACATACGATTTAAGAAAAGAAGAACTAACAAACAAAAGACTGTTTGCAAACTTACCACCTATGGTTGATATGTATGATTTACTTGCGTATATTAGACATTGTGAGACACCATGGGAGATATTGACTGCCGCTGGTGAAGTCAATAGACAACTGGTTGTGTTTGATAAGAACGAATGGATTAAGAGATATGTTGACCCTACCGTGCCAGTCACTTGCACATTTACAGGGACACAAAAGGCGGCATACGCCTATGAGGGTTCTGTTCTCATCGATGATAGACCAAAGAATATCGATGCATGGGAAAAGGCAGGTGGTCTTGGTATTGTTCACACAAGTGCGAAGAACACTATCAATGTTCTAAAAGAACTTAGAAATAATAACTAAATAAAAACATGGACAAATTAAAAAAATGGGTTAAGTATATCTACGAGTGGATAAAATCTCTATTCACTACTAGATATAAGGTAACAGTATCTTTTAATAATGTTTATGGTGATTCAGATGATAGGTCATTTATCGCCAAGAAGATTATAACTCAGAAAGAGAAACATTTAAAATTTGTAGATGAAGATAACAAAACAGTAGAGTATAGAAGTTCAGGTGGTCTGAACTTTATTATAGAGGATTGGGATGGCACCGAAGAGATTTGATGATGAAGAAATAGTATTTGGTGCATTTCTAATCATCTGTTTAATTATCATAATCTTATAGGAGAAAATATGAATCAACTCACAATGGGTCTTTTAGTTGCATTAGGTTTGTTGACATTCTTTTTGTATACTCAAAATGAGACACTCAAAGAGAATAATATCAAACTAGAGAACGCACTAGAAGAACAAACACAGGCGATGGCCGCTTTGAAAGAGTCATACGAGAAACAAGGTCAGGCATTATTAAACATGTCTCGAAAGAACGCAGAGATAGAGGCAGAGAAGGCAGAATACCTTGCAATATTTTCAAGACATAATTTAGATATGCTCGCACTAAAGAAACCTGGCCTGATAGAAAACAGATTTAATGATGCAAGTGAAAAAGTAATGGAGGGGTTAGAAAATGATACAGAAGAACTTTATAAGCTTACTGTTCCTGTTGACAATAATTAGTGGTTGTTCACTATTACCAAGTAAAAAGGTTGAGATAGTATCTAAACCTCTGGAGATTGACATCATGCAACCTGATTTGCCACGACCAGTCGACTTGACTGCACCAAAATGGTTTGTAGTATCAGAGGCGAAAATCGCCAATCCATGTAAGAAAGTATTTGACGAAGAGAAACAGAAAGAAGTTAGACCAAAGGCATGTGCAATAGAAGATACAGAGAATCCTGACTGGCCAGAAGGTTATACATATCTAGATAGATTTCTAGATGAAATGAAAGAAATGAACAACGGTGAAGTGTTGTTCGTTGCAACAACTGTCGGTGATTATAAAGTCATGGCAGAAGATATGCAAGAACTTAAAAGGTATATCAAACAAATGGGTGAAGTGATAATATATTATAGAAGTGTGACAATGCCGAATGAAACCGATACAGACTCAGAACAAACGAACAAATAAAACATACGCACCTTGTAGAGGAAACTATCACAATATGTTTCCTACAACTATATTTCATGGTCAAGTGAATCTAAATCATAAAGAAGTTGCAAATCATTGTAGAGACATAGTAAGTCAATTAGATAAGGGTGATAGACTAACAGAATACACCACATATTTTGACCATGATGCAAGAGAACAAACACATAAACAATCGTGGTATAATACTTTTGCAAATCAAATGAAAGATACTTATGTTGAGTTTTGTAGAACTCAGTATAATATAAACTTTGAAGATGTCACTAGACAAGATATACATTTCTTTGCATGGGTAAATGTATACAATGAACCACATTCTCATGAAGTTCATAATCATGTTAAGTCTAGACTATCAGGCACATATTATGTTGCAACAGATGATGCATCAGAACCAATTAAGTTCTGGAATCCTAACATGTCTGCCTTACATAGTCAGTCGGGTAATGATGAAGAGATAAGACCAGAGAATTCTCAGTTTGAATTTACTGGTTTACAACAAACAGACTTTAAGTTTTACCCCAATAGTGGCGAGTTTCTATTATGGCCATCGTATCTAATGCACTCAGTACCACAGGGTCAGTCACGAGAAAACAAACCTTATGAACGCATAAGTATCTCTTTTAACTTACAACACGCAGAAGATTTAGGTGCATACGAACACGGAACACATTTTAACTATGGTGCCTTATATGAATAAGATAATAGATTTAGATGAACTATACAAAGTCAGAGGTGATTTGAGTAATTATAAGTTTGATGGTTTTAGTATCACTATCGATGACTTTTATGAAAACGCCGAAGACTTATATGAACACATAACAAGTAGACAATACCCACTATGGAAATACAACTCAGAATCTAACACAGCAAATGGCGTAGATTACTTTGATTGTAGAATTGTTGACAAAGTTGGTCACCCTACAAGACTATACGAAAACACTCATCAAAGAATATTAGATATATGCAGAAAATATTATTGGAAAGGTAATTATGATTGGTCACGCCTGTATGAGTTCAACTGTTTTCAAACTGCCGAAGTATTTGATAAAAGTATGCAACACTATCCTCACATAGATAGTGCATTGAATACACCTGACCATTGTTCGACACTCAATATGTTAGTCTATCTAGATAAATTAGAAGATGGTGGCACAGCAATATATGATGGCGAATGGATTACTAATGATGAGAACATGGGTTTATTATATCCTGTAGAAGAGAGATTCAACATAAGACAAGTTATACCTGCAAAGTTTAATCGATGTGTAATATTTCCTGGTAATTGTATGCACGGTGCATACATCAATGACTACAATAAATATCTAGACAACTGGAGATTCACACAGGTGACTTTTTATCACCCACGAGGAGATTTCAATGGCAATTAAAATGGGTAAGTTCGCACAATCAGATATGGATGTTGGTCAACAACAAAGAGAAATAGTAGAAGACAAATATACTGGTGAACAATTTGAAATAGAACGCAATACAACATTCATAACAACAATGCCACATATTATCAATGATATTGGTTGTCAACATGTCATAGAACAATTCATCAACTTACCATTCTCTGATTGTGAATATAGTAATTCAGAAGTCACGCCACCGAAAGAGATAGAAGAATCTGGTGCATCATATAAGTATGGTGCAGACCATAACAAAGACCATGCAACATTTATGCCAGGAACTAAAGAGTATGAGGCATGTTTAGATGTAATGGGTCACTTGATACCTGACCATCCTGATTTTAGAAGAATCACATACATGCAAGTAGTTCATTACAAAGAAGATGCATTGTTCCCTTTTCATAGAGATGTTGCAGAAGATACAGACTTTGGCACCTGCATTATGCAACTCAATGAAGATTATAAAGGCGGAACTCTAAATGTTCAAGGTAATCTAATTGCAAAGAATCAAGGCACCATAACATTCTTTAATAATTCAACGCAGGTGTGGCATGGTGTTGAACCGATATATGAGGGCCAACGATTTGTTCTACTGATATGGTTCGGTAGAGATGAACACGAGAGAGGTGAATAATGCCAGATAATAGTGAACAAGTAAAAAATAGACCAGAGTTACCATGGGACGACTCTTATGGTGACCATATCAGAATACTAGATGGTCTTATAGATGAGAATGTATGTAATGCATGTATAGAAGTATTTGATGATGCAGAAGAAAGAGGTTTGACTCACACACGCAGACACTTTGGTTTACATCACAATCAGAGGGCAGATACCTCAATGTTTCTAACTGAAATGGATGCGATGATAAGTCAACCAATGAAAGATATTGGTGACTATGTTATGGGTGACATCATCGAATCATGGCAAATTAAATATCCTATAATTGATGCAGGCAGTTTTGCAGGAGTTTATAACGCACAAATAAAGATGCAAAAGACAAGACCAAGTGAGGGGTATCATAACTGGCATTGTGAAAGTGGTTCATCACTCTATGATAGAACAACTATACTTGCATGGATGGTATATCTCAATGATGTAGAAGAGGGTGGCGAAACAGAGTTCTTATATCAAAGTGTTAGAGTTCCGCCTGTTCAAGGTCGATTCATATGTTGGCCCGCTGGTTGGACTCACATACACAGAGGTAACCCACCATTGAAAGGTGTTAAGTATGCACTCACAGGATGGATTAATTTTATACCGTGAAACGAATAGATAACTTTTTACCACAAGATATATTTGATGATATGCAATCACTATTATTGAATGGTGATGAGAAACAAATTATGCCATGGTTCTATAGATTTGCAATCGCAGACTATGATGATACTGAGGGATTTGTCTTTGGTAATGATATATTCAACAGAGGTGATATACCAGATATGTCACTATATCAAGAGATAGGTATGCCAATCATAAGTAGATTACCTATGTGTCATCTTGTTCGCATGAAAGTTAATTGTCACCCTAGACAAACATTAAGAGACTCAGAGAACTATCCTAAATGTAGATTTCATACAGATATGATAGAAGACCATACTGTAGGTATTTTAAGTATAAACAACTGTAATGGTTATACAGAGTTTGAAGACGGAACTATACTAGAATCTATAGAGAACTCTATGGTGATATTTGATGGCGCCATCAAACATCGTAGTGTAGGTCAAACTGATGAGAACATTAGAGTCAACATAAACATAAATTATGTGTAAAAAGTGGTTGAAGAAAGAATAGATTGATAGTATAATTACATTATGGGTTATTTGAATTTAAGTAGTAGTTTAAGATATGGTCCTAGTGGTAAACGCAGAAAGACTAAGGCATTTACAACTAAATCTAAACGCACTATATATAATGAGTTGGTCGCAACACAACAAAGACAATATGATAAAGTGGTCAAAGAAGTTGCACAACAATATCCTAGTTTTGTATCGAACAATCCTACTGGTGCAATCACACCAAAGAAAGAACCGATGCAATACACAGGCGAAAGAAAGTTATTAGGTATAGCGGCGATGCATAAATCAAACCTTGTACCTGTATTTGAAGAAGATAAAGATTACGCCAAAGACTTGGCGAGAATGAGGAGATAACAATGGCATTTAATTTTGCAACTGTATGTATGAAAGACGACCCAACGACTACACCAGAAGATGTCGTCAGGTTAAAATTTCATTTAGATAAACAAAGACTTATTATGCATGAGGGTATGCAGATATGTAGATTCGTAGTGTTTAGTGATTACGATGAACAAGAATTTGTAGATGCATCTGGTTCATGGGCGAATGACCCTAACAACAATTCACCTGCAAGATTCATAAAATCACAATCATTACCAGAGGGTGTTCATCCTAGTTTTGCCGTTCGTGATTTGTTTAAGAACAATCTATTCGGCGAACATGATAAGACAATGTATTGTCACCCTAGATGTATACCCCAAGAGTTGACACATAGTATTATGTTCTCAACATTACCTGATAGAGGTAATCCTGCACATACATCATATCAATTATCAGATGAAGATAAGAAAGACATTATACAAAACTCATGGTCAACACTTAATCTTGCAGTAGACTGGACTAATACAGAAGACACTCAGTTTATGCCTTACTTCTTTCAATTCAACTATGAAGAACATGTCGAGTTGACTAAAAAAATGTTTGATGATGAGTATCTAAACAAGTATGAAACATTTATGCATTTCATAGAGGGCGAATACGATGAGTTCGTATTACCAATGTTACCTGCAACTGTAGGTAAATACTATGCATGTAATAAAGAGATGAACGAAAGACTCATAGAAGAATACGAAGAGTCAAGAGAACTGATAGAGGCGAACTGGCGAGGGACTGGTGGTGAACCAGAGTCAAAGTATCTATATTGGGACCATGACTATCGTGCAATGACTAAACAAACATCAATGATATATTTCGATACAACTGATGGCGAAATAGAAGATGACTATTGGGCCAGTATGAGACTACTATGATGGAACCATTTGCAAATGTAGGTGAACTTCTTACATTTATATTTCTATTTTTTGTTGCAGTTGCAGTTATACCATACGCCTTCGCCAAGATGAATGATGTCTATACAAAGGGGTTTGGTATATCATCTGGTGAACAAAAAAGTAAATCAAAACACATGGACGATATATTATGATAGTAATGGATTTACTAATTGTGATTAGCGGTGCATTTCTAACTGGTGTTTTTTGTTATGGTGTCTATAGATTTATAGATAACTGAAATCGCACATCAAACGAGTAGGGTAACCATCTTTACCTTGCGTATCACGAATATTCAAACTGAACTTATAAACACTTGATTTCATTTCCATATTGATTCTCTTACCTGTGCCTGTTTTACCGCCATAGTAGAGTTTCATTGTAGAAGTTTTCGCCGCCTTACGCATCATCGCCTTATCCATTCTCTTAGATAGAACTGTTCCTGACATCTTATGCACGATATGATAGTTATGACCTATGCCTGACTCTAGAAGTTTTTGCATCCTAGTTCGATTATATTTTGCATTTGACACATACTCTTTATAACCTGACCCACCTTTACCACCTTGAAAAATACGGCAAAACTTTTCATTTTCGATACCGAACAAATCAAGTAATCGTTGACCACTCTTATTACGAATAAATCCTTGTTCTATTTCTTCTGGTGTTATTATAGTTCTTACACCTACATTAAAGAAAGTAGTAGTCTTACCAAGTTTAAGTGATAGATAAATCGGGCCATCATCTGTATGTAATGTAATATCGGTGACTGATTCGCCTACATCTGTCCCTGTTCCCTTTGTATTTGTGAGAATGATGTTTGCACCACTAAAGTCTAATGGTCTTGGTGTATTTAAACCACCTACTACATCAACTTTAAGTTTCTTAGACTTACGCAAATTATACACCTGGTTTATGTGTTCGATTGCATTTAGATTAGACTGAGACCGAACATCTTCGCCTGCCCACCATTTCAACATATCATCAGCGAATATAGGTTCGAATAGATTACCCCTATTATTGACACCTCTATTACCAGATGACCCATTACCGAACTTTAATTTTAGATTATTAATTGATGCAAGTTTTACTATCTTAGGTATTGTAGTATCGCCTTCTATTGCACGAGAGACATTTATATTTGATTTCTTTGCAGTATCAATATTGATAGGTGTTTCGAGACCGTATTCTTTACTGAGTCTTTCATGTAGGATTATAAGTTCTGCTACATTCTCCGCAGGAAACTTACCACCAAGTTTATCCATGATTTGTTTCGAAGTTTTAGGGAAGAAATCGTATGCCATATCACTATTTATTATAATACGAGTCCGTAGATACTGCAAGCGCTTTCCGAAGATACATTTCCGAAGACGCCAGACAGCGCCTCCGAAGACACCAAGGCGCTAGATATACGATAGGGTCAAGTGGCTTGACAAAGGGTCAGAGAGACGGTTTCCGATGGTTTGAGGTGTCTTCTATATCATCATATCGACCACTAAAATACATACGAGTATAATAAACCCTTACATATGAAGTGACTGTCATGAAGAATACATTAGTAAAAGATAATACCCACCAATCTGTGATTTGCAGAACCTCTCTCATAAACCACATGAGAAATACGAGTATAGGTGCTTGTGTAAGTAGACCAGAAAAGACACTAAATGCAGTTTCTTTGTGTGCAAGTGCCTGTTTTTTCGTGGGTTTGAATATTTTATTGAGTAGTGTAATAAGGTTCATAATATAATTGTGAGATACTTCCTCTGAGTATGTAAATTATATTCGTATTTATATGAATTGAGCTGAGCGCTATTATTTTGATAAACCGTGAGTGTGTCGAGAGAGGCAGGACTATGTATTATTTGAGAGAGTTCGTCAAGGGCAGGCGAGGGGTTGACAATGACCCCCACTTTTTGTTATCCTAGTATAGTGGAGAGATGCACTCTGAGTATGGGGGTGATAGTGACCACTAACATAGGGGTTGACAATGGGTCTCATTTTTTTGTATCCTATAAGAGATGAGTAAATATATGTTTTTAAACCACCCCAAAGTGTTTTGGGCTATGCGTAGACTAGACATATGGTTCTTTAATAGTTCCTTTGTTGCGTTTGTCTGTGCGTTTGGGGTACCAGTAATGTTAATACAAGGAGTCGTATGGTTAATGGGCTAAAAGGGGTGCATATCGCATCAGGTCATCCAGTAGAGATACCACTTAATAGTAAAGAGATGCAGTTGGCTCTTGATGAGGGTCTTCATATGAATGATTCGTGGGAGTTAATGAACGCATCTGTTGTCAGTCGTGGTGAGATGAACATCATAGGCGACATAGACATAGAAGAGATAGTCATTGGAGGTGTTGCGAAAGTCTTTCATTAGGAAAAAGACTTGTAATGCCGACAGTCCTGTAGTATAATGGACTGGTATAATATAGAGGTCATCTGAGAGTTACCTCTAATATATGATGAATATGTGAAAGTCTCAGAGGTTGATGTCCGAACATCCATGGCGGGAATGAAAACGCCCGCCGACTTACTACACATATGGTGTAGGGGTGGCTTACAGCGTCTTAGAACGCATGTGTGTTTGCGTGGCGAACAGTCCATGTGAAATCCTCGGCGTTGGTCCACTAATGTTAAGCCCCTTGGCTAGCCATATGTGTCAAAAATTTTTTTAGGAGATAACTACAATAGGGTTAAAAATTTTTTTTTGGGTAATTTTCGCTTATGAAAGTAAATTTTAAGATAATTAAACACGCTTTAGGGTCATTTGGCGAACAAGACGGCTACGATAAGCGCAATGAAGACGATATTGCAAAGGTTCGTATGTTCATTGTAGGGTCTAATCTACTCTGTGCATGGGTAATTATTGCAAATGTGATTGTGGGGTGGATTATTTCTTGAAATCTTTAGTTTAATATATAGATTTTATGAACAAAATACAACAAGCGATGCAAAATAAGGTCAATGAGGCCTTAGGTGAAGTCGAATATCAGTTAGACCTCTTCATGGATAACGGTTATAAGTCTAATTTCAAGATAGAAAAGTATCTCAAGCAGTTAGAGTTCAAGAAAAAACTGGTTCTCATGATGCGGAATGAGTGGGACTCGTTAATAGACGAAGTATCTTCGGAAGAGTTGCAAGAGGAAGATGGTTATGGCTACATGACTAAGCCCCAACGCAAGAGGTTTGTTAAGTTTCTAGAGGGTCTAGGTGCAGGTTGTGACAAATATATTGCAGATAACGAGGCAGAATGGAAGGCAACCAGCGCTATGAGGCGTATACGGAACAAGTCGAAAAAGAGACACGCACAAAGAATCAAAGAAATAGAGGCATCTACTGGTTATAAAAAAAGAAAAACCACCTAGATATATTGTTTCGTTTAGTGTATACTAGAATAAAAGTTTTAAATAATAGGGGCGTAAGCTCGGGCAAGGGATAAAGAGGTCAAATATCACAAAATCCACAAGCATTTAATCGATTGATGTGTGCGACCTCTCCCTGCCAGATTTAATTTAATGATTGGAATATAAAATGAAAAAATGGTATAATATATTATGGGGTTCATCAGAAGAAACAAAACTTGAACAAGAGATAATACGCAACTCTGATGATTCACCTGACCCTGCCGATTTAACTATACAGAACGCATATAAAACTCGATGGATATGGTATCACACCATACTCGGAATATTAATGGCATGGGCGAATCTAGTCCTACTTGCCATATTTTTATTACTCGCAATTAAATTATAACACTAAATAACTTTATGGATATTTATTTTGTAGCAGTAATTTATATCATAGTCATGGCATCAGTCTCATATTCTTGGGGCGAATGGGTTGGCAGAAAGAAAGGTCAACAAGATATGGTCATTGATATGTTAGCAAGAAAATTAGTGACTACAGAACAATTAGAAAAAGAATACATAGATTAATTTTATTATAGGTAATTATGAAAGAAGGCGATATTGTCCTAGGTGTCAATACATCTCATGACACATCAGTTGCAGTCATTCAAGACGGCGAAGTTAAAGCAGTATACGAAGAAGAGCGAAGTCGCAGAAGTAAGTATTGGTCACCAGTAGAAGACTCGAATGGTGATACGCCATACGATGAACTAGGACTTCTTTGTATTGACCATAAACAATTACACTCACCAGAGTATCTGGCGTTCGCCTCCTTCGATAGGAGAGACTTTAATATAGATATCCATGACAGAGTATATCGTGACAGACTCCTGCAACAGGAGATAGTAGACGAGTTCTCTAAGTGCCAACTATCTCGTGGGCGTATCAATGAGATACAAGAAATATTTGGTCAGTCAGTATTTAAAAAGAATAAAGTTCAAACAGAAGAGGACGATTTAATTAATGATGCAATCGCAAGACAAGTATACGGCGGACAAGAGCAGTTCGATTATGACTTTCAAAAAGAACATCATTACTTTCATGCTGTCTGTGCTTCACATCTCAGTCCTTATGACGAGTCTCTTGTTATCACTTGGGATGGTGGCGGTTTCAATAGTCATTTTGAAACTTGGCCAGGCTATCAAGAAGTCGAATGTATTTGGCACCACAAAGGTGACACAATAACACCACTCTGGAAAAGATATTCAAATCATCGTCTCGCAAATGATTTATCTATGCGCCTCTTTGGGCAGTTCGGTGAGAACTGTTGCGAGTGTTATGATGAAGAAGAATACGAACTCGATGGTGTCGCAAGTGTCTTTACTTCGATGCCTTCTATGGGTATGAACTTCTCAAACATGTCTTACGCCTTAGGTGCAGACGACCAAGGCAGAGCGGCAGGTAAAGTTATGGGTATGGCATCATACTCTAAGATGCAAGATAAAGTCTGGACAAAACATGCAGTTGCACAAAGACTTGAACATGACTCACTCGAACATTCATGTGGCATTATACAAAACGCAATCAATCGTTTACCGAATGTGAAGAACATTGTTCTCTCAGGTGGTTATAGTTTAAACTGCACAAACAACTACAAGTATCTACAAAGATTTCCAGACCATCAGTTCTTTGTTGACCCTATACCACATGACGGTGGCACAGCAGTTGGGTGTGCATTAGATTATTGGAGAAAATTAAATGCTGACAACTGAAATACATAGAGAACTTGAACCTGCTTTAAACATGTTGATTGACAACGAACAAATCGTTGCAATCTTCCAGAATCAATCTGAATGGGGTCCTCGTGCATTAGGCAATCGTTCTATTATGTTTGACCCTAGACACCCTAGAGCAAAAGAAATCGTCAATCTAGTTAAGAAGAGAGAGGCATACAGACCTTTTGCCTGCACGGTGATGTTAGAACATGCACACGAATATTTTGAGATGTTGCAATTACCTGAGTCACCTTGGATGTCTTTTGCAATTCAATGTAAACCCAAAGCACTCAAAGATATTCCTACATTAGTTCATGCAGACAATACATGTAGAATACAAACAGTCACCGAAGAACAAAATCCAAACTACTATAATTTTATCAAGGCATTCTATGAGAGAACAGGTGTGCCGATTATATTCAACACATCATTTAATCTAGGCGGAGAGTCAATCGTTGAAACAGTATATGATGCAATCGATACTTGTAATCGTTCTATGATTAATCATCTTTATATACCAGAAGACCAAGAAATAGAAATACCATACGAATGTATTAGAGACAAAACAGAATACTTACCAGACTAAATACTGGTATGCAGTTAATAGAAATTACAGATGAAGCAATCGTCAAACTACTTGAACAACAAAAGAAAGAAAACTTCAAATACATCCGTCTCGGTATCACAGGAGGCGGGTGCGCTGGTTTTGAATATATTTTTGATAGTGTCAATGTTGTTGACGATGATGATATTGTTGTCGACTATGGTAAGCTCAAGTTTGTGATTAATAAATTAAGTGTGCCATATATAAATGGCATGACACTAGATTTTAGAAAAGAAGGATTGAATGAAGTATTCAAGTTTCTTAATCCTAAAGAACAATCATCATGTGGTTGTGGTGTGTCAATCAATTTTGATTTAGAACAAGTGGAGTTAGACAAGAGTAAAATCTTTGCAATAGAAGTATGATATATTATGAAAACACAATCAGCAAAAGCAAAAGGTCGTAATCTACAGAAGTGGGTTGTCGCACAACTCGTAGAACACCTAGGTGCAAATCCAGAAGACATCGAATCAAGACCTATGGGTTCATCAGGCGAAGATGTCATCATGGGAGTTCAGACACGAGAACTCTTTCCCTATTCAGTAGAATGTAAGAATCAAGAGAAGGTCAATGTATGGGCCGCATACGAACAGTCAACAGCAAACTGTGGCAAGTATGAGCCTGTAGTTGTAATTAAAAAGAATCACAAAAAACCATTAGTAGTAGTTGATGCAGAATACTTTGTAAAACTACACCAGGAGAAATAATATGATGTATGCGAATGAGAATCCGTTATTACTGCCTTTCGGCCCACCAGTCTATCTTGACAAGATGGAAGAAAGTTATATAACTGAACTAGATAATAAAATAGAAGAACTTGGTGGCAAAATAGAATTTGATGCATCAGGTTTACTTGCAGGCCGTATCAAAAAACAAACTCATCTTGAAGGACAAATATCACCTGACTTAGAAGATGCGATTATACAGCATCACATGAGATACTATAGAATGACACAAGAAACTCCTTCTATGGAGGGAATGCCTAACTTTGATTCACTATCAATGCAAATGACTGCCATTTGGTCTAACATTCAAGAGGCAAGAGAATACAATCCACCACACTCACATACAGGACATTTTTCTTTTGTAATCTATTGTAGAAACGATTTAGAAAAATACTCACTCGAAAAATTACAAGACAATGAGTATGATAAACCACATAGACAAAAAGGAACTGATGGTATCAAAACTCCTGAGGCACAAAACATGCCACTCGCAGGTTTGATTGAATTGCAATATGGTGAACCTAACTGGATGAACTGGACACAATTTAGGCATGTGCCAAGTAGAGGAGATATATTAATATTTCCTAATTGGTTGAGACATACAGTTTACGCACACTATGAAGAAAATCATGTTCGTATTAGTGTTGCAGGTAATGTAATTCTTGTATAAAAAACCAATTGACAATACCATAAACTTTATAGTATCATGGCTACATGATTTTAATTGATTTCACTCAAACAGTCATCGCAGGTTTGATGGCACAACTCAAATCTAATGACAATGAGATAAATGAATCTATGCTTAGACATATGATTCTAAACTCATTGCGTAATTATCAAAAGAGATATGGCCCACAATATGGTCAGATAGTTCTTTGCACCGATGCATCAGACCCATGGCGTAGAGAGTTTTTTCCTTTGTATAAGGCGAATCGTAAAAAGTCTAGAGAGGCAGATGATAAAGATTGGAAGTTAATCTTCGATACATTGCATGAAGTCAAAATGGAAATCAAAGAAAACTTTCCATACAAATACATGTATGTTGAGAATTGTGAGGCAGATGACATCATTGCAATACTTACTAAATATGCAGAAGAAGATGTTATGATTGTCTCAGGTGATAAAGACTTTCAACAACTACAGAAGTATGATTATGTTGAACAATGGTCACCTAATCTAAACAAACAAGTAGAATGTGAAGATGCAGATATGTTTTTAAAAGAACATATTCTCAAAGGTGACAAGTCAGATGGTATACCAAATATACTATCTAATGATGATTGTCTTGATTTAGGTATCAGACAAACGCCATTAAGAAAACCTGTGCTAGACAAATATCTCAGGATTAGTATTGAGAGTGACGATAAATACTATAGAAATTATTTAAGAAATCAAACGCTGATTGATTTTGAGATGATACCACAAAGAATAGAAGATGCAATTCTTAGTGAATATCAAAATGTAGAACCAGTTAAAGGTAAAGTCTTTGACTATCTTAGAACACATAGACTCAATCAGTTATTAGACCAAGTTGGAGATTTTTCATTATGACAGAAAAAAGAGGAAGAGGCAGACCGAAAGGCGCCCCAAATAAACCAAAGATGGAGTTGATTACCGAAAGGCAAAAACTCATGAAGAACGCTGATGTATATGAGATACTATGTCAGGCAGAAATAGTTGCAAAAGAAAACGAAGACTTTGCGATAAACGGTCTCAAAGTTTTTAGTGATACAAATGGTGCAGTTAAGTCTGTTTTACAATGGGCATTTAGTGATAGAATAACTTCTAAATTACCAGAAGGCAAAACACCTTACACACCAAATGATGCACCTGCTAGTGACTTAACAGAATCAGCATTGAGATTTGAATTTAGAAAGTTTAAATATTTTGTGACAGAACAAGTTCCACAAACTCGTAGAGAAACAATGTGGATTGAATTGTTAGAAAGTATTCCTGCTAAAGAGGCAGAACTAATGGACTTGGTCAAAGATAAGGTATGGCCGTTCAAAAACATCACAAAGGAAATCGCAGAAAAAGCCTTTCCTGATGTGCAATTTTAGATAAATATTAATTGTCCGCAGAGACTATACATATAAGAATAGGGAGTTTAGAATTAACTTCGATGTGTAAACTTCTAGTCGAGACGGACTCCATGGAGTAATTAAATTATGGCAGACGAACCAACATTCGCACAACAAGAAGTGAAAGAACAGGAGCTTTCAGAGTCCGATAGAATTAGAAAAAGAATTCAAGACTACAAGGCACAACTATCACCTAATACATTACAGGTGATTCAGATTATGTTAGAGTCTCAACTCAAATCAGGTTTACTCAAACCTGCTGATTTAGATGCAGTTGTAATGTTAAGAGATGAAGTAAATCAAGCACAAATCGAATACAACACACAAGTTCA
>CEPH01053773.1_pt1 | contig 22693 bp, 15 predicted proteins | sample 530571 | NCBI WGS metagenome assembly CEPH01 (sample SAMEA2620413, study PRJEB7988) | marine metagenome | biome: marine biome (ENVO:00000447); feature: surface water layer (ENVO:00002042); material: "saline water (ENVO:00002010), including plankton (ENVO:xxxxxxxx)" | depth 5 m | reverse complement strand
CGATCTCGCTCGGATCGTCGAGCATGAAGGAGAGGCGCCCGCCCCGGGTCGAAACGTCGCCGATGCGGATCTGCGGGTTCGCATCGCGCATCGCGGTGCGAACCGATTCCTCCAGATTTTCGAGCCGCTGCGCCGCGACCTGCGCGGGCTGCGCTTCCAGCAGGATGTGGCTGCCACCGGCAAGGTCGAGCCCGAGATTGACCGTCGGATCGGGCAGGCTGCGCGGAAAAGGAATGTTGGCGATGGAGAAGAACGAAGGGATGGCGCACGCGGCCACCACCAGGGTCAACGCCCACAACCAGATCTTACGCCAGCGCGGAAATTCGAGCATTGGTTGAAGCCTCTTCGCGCTCAGTCGTTGCTGGCTTTGGGCAGGATCACGTCGCCGATCGTGCTCTTCACGGCCTTGACCCGCACATCGCGTGCCAGTTCCAGCTCGACCTCGTCGTCGCGCACGGCGACGATCTTGCCGATCAGCCCGCCCGCGGTGACGACGCGGTCACCCTTCTTGAGGCCGCCGATCTTTTCCTGGTGTTCCTTCTGCCGCTTCATCTGCGGGCGGATGATCAGGAACCAGAAGATGAGGATCATGCCCACGAAGGGCAGGAACTGGATCCAGGCCGGGGGCGCTGATGCGCTGGCCGCGGCGGTCATAAGGTCGAGCATGAGGGTACGGGTGCCTGTTGAAATCCGGATGTAGAAATGGAGCGTCCATGTGGCGAGCACAAGCCGGGCGGACAGAAATCCATCCCGCTGTCGCGCCACCAGCACTCCAGACCCGCGCGCCTAGCAGCCTTGGCAGACAAGAGCAATCGGCGGCGCGGCGCGCCTTCGGGCCGGCATTCACAAACAGTGGCAAACGGGCATTGCCAGCTGCGAAGTGCGCGCCTATAGGCCCCCTTCCACTGCTCGGGAAGTAGCGCAGCCTGGTAGCGCATCACACTGGGGGTGTGGGGGTCGCAGGTTCGAATCCTGTCTTCCCGACCAGTGGAATTACCCTCCTAAAACCCATCCCGCACAACGCCTTGCCATATCGGCTGCGGCCGGGTTTCCGTCGGGAGTTCCCTTTCAGAAGAGCGCTCTGGCAGGCCTGCACAGAGGGTGCAGACGCCCTCCCCTCACCCATTTTGCCCAGGCGGGGCGGCGCCACATAGCCCGGCTCCGCCACCGCACCGCTCTTCAGCAGCGCGTGACAGCCAGACATGCAAAGAGCGGCAGACCCATGCAGGCCTGCCGCTCTTCGCTGTCACGGATCACGCCTGTCGGCGATCAGCCCTCCGGCACTTCCGCATCGGTCGAGTCGCCGCTGCGGAAAGGCGGCAGCACGTCCTCGGGCTTGAGCACGGTGATCGGCAGGCCCAGCGGTTCGAGCTGCGGCTTGACGATGTCCGCATCGCCCACCACGACCCACACCCATTGCGATGGCGCGAGCGCGGCCTTCACATCGGCGCGTAGCTCGTCCAGCTCCACCGTCTTGTACTCCTCGCCCAGCGTCGCGTAATAATCGTCGGGCCGTCCGCGCCGCACGTTTTCCTGCATGCCCGCCAGCACGCCGCCAGCCGAACTGAACCAGCTGCTCATCGAACGCAGACGGCTGTCGCGCACGAAATCCAGCTCTTCCTGGCTGATCGGGCGGGTGGTGACGAAATCGGTCACTTCCTTGCGCAGCTCGCCCACTGCAGGGCCGGCCTTGTCCTGCTGCACGCTGGTGGCGGCGACATAGGATGTCTCCTGCAGCTGATCGACGAAGCTGCCGCTCGCCCCATAGGCCCAGTGTTTGTCCTCGCGCAGGTTCATGTTGATCCGGCTGAGGAACCCGCTGCCCAGGACTTGGTCGGCGAGGTCCAGAGAGACGAGATCGTCGCTGGTCACGCCTTCGACCAGCTGGCCGCCCGCGATCGTGGTCTGGGCCGAATCCACCCGGTCGATCAGGACGATCTGCGGCGGGGCCGGATCGGGCGCCGCCCGCGTGGGCATGGGCGGCGCCGTACCGGCGACCTCCCAGGTACCGAATTCCGCCTCCAGCCCGGGCTGGAGCTGCGCAAGCGGCAGGTCGCTGACCACGAAGATCCGGGCGCCTTCGGGTCGGACCCATTCGTCATGCGACGCGTCGAGCTGCGCGGGCGTGATGCTGGCGAGCACCGCGGGATCGCCCATGCCTTGATGGATCGCATAGGGCGAATTGGCATCGATCAGGCGCGGCAGGACCTCCTGCACCAAAGCGTCGGGCAGGATCCGGCTGTTGTCATAGCGGGTCAGATAATCACGCCGGAGCCGGTCGATCTCTTCCTGCGGGAAGGTCGGCTCCTTCACAACGCTGCCCATCAGATCCAGCGCGGATGCGAGGTTGATCGACGGAGTCAGGACATAGACCGAGCTTTCATCGACCGTGGCCCCGCCGCCGAGCGAGAGGCCCAGCCGTTCCTTCTCGGCTTCGATCGAGACGGAATCGCGACCGGGAATGCCCTGGTCGAGCGTCGCCATCATCATCCCGAACAGCCCGTCTTCGCTGGGCGCGTCCACCGCGGTGCCAACCGGAAAATTGAGCGAGATCTGCGTGAAGGGCACGGTGTCCTTCTGCGCGTAGATCACCTCGATCCCGTTCGACAGCGTCGTGCGGCTCACTTCGGGGAAGCGTGTTCCGCTCGGCTTGCCCAGCGGTGGCATCGGCATGCGCTGCTTGCGCACGACCCCAGTCGCCTCTGTGCTCGCCTCTGTGGACGGCGTCTGTGCCGACGGCGTTTCCGACCGCGTCGCGGCGTCCTCTTCCACGATCCGCGCGCCGGGCACCACGGTCAGCGCGTAGACCGGGCGGGTCAGCCATTTGCGCGCCGTGTCGAACGCATCCTGAGGCGTCTGCCGGGCGTAGAAGGCGATATCACGGCGGTAGGCGTCGGTATCGCCGATCAGCACCTTGCCGTTGGCCAGCGCCTGGCCGCGTCCGGCGAGCGATTCCTGCCCCATCGCATAGCCGACGACGAACCGCGTCACCCACCGGGTCACTTCATCCTCGGTCGGCTTGCGGGACAGGAACTGTGCGATCGTCTCGTCCAGCGCCTTGCCTGCAACCTCGGGATCGACCCCCTCGGCCACCTGTCCACGGATGGTGAAGGTACCGCCCCGGGCGAGGGTCGAATTCTCGGTCCCGATGCCGTCGAACAGCTTGCGCTCGCGCACCAGCACCCGGTCGAGCAGCGCATTGTCGATCTGCCCCAGCACGCCCGCCACGACATCGAGGCCGAGGGCATCGGTATTGTCGTACCCCGGGACGGCCCATGTGCGCACGATGGTGGGCTGGGTGACGGGTGCAGTTACCGTCTCGTCGATCCGTTCGGGAAGGGTCGGCACGGGCGCGACGATTTCCGGATTTTCCGGCCCGCGCGGGATCGCGCCGAAATACTTCGTCACCACCCGGCGCGCCTCATCCTCGCCGATATCGCCGGCGAGCACGAGGATCGCGTTGTTGGGCCCGTAATGGCTTCGGAACCAGGCCCTCACATCGTCGAGATTGGCCGCATCGAGATCGGCCATCGATCCGATGACGCTGTGCCCATAGGGGTGGTCTGCGGGATAAAGCGTCGCGGTCATCCGGTCGCTGATCACCGAATAGGGATTGTCTTCGCCCTGCCGCTTCTCGTTCTGGACGACGCCGCGCTGTTCATCCAGCACCTCCTGCGTCACCGCGCCGAGCAGGTAGCCCATCCGGTCCGATTCCATGAACAGCGCGCGCTCCAGCGCGGAGGCCGGGACGGTCTCGTAATAGTTCGTCCGGTCGTTACTGGTCGTGCCGTTGATCCCGGTCGCGCCTGCCTCTTCCAGCGGCTTGAAGAAGTCGCCGGGGACGTTCTCGCTGCCGTTGAACATCAGGTGTTCGAACAGGTGGGCGAAGCCACTGCGCCCCTCGGGCTCGTTCCTCGATCCGACATCGTACCATACGCCGATCGAAACCTCGGGTGTGGTCCGGTCGGTGTGGACGATCACGGTCAGGCCGTTGTCGAGCGTGAACTCGGCATAGGGGATGTCGATCTGCGAAACGAAGGTTTCGAGCGGGTTCGTCGCCTCGACGGCATCCGCCGCTTGCGCAGCGGTGTCCTGCGCGGCTTCCTGTGCCTGGACCGCAACCGGGACGGGAAGCAGCGACAATGCGCAGCCGGCAAGGAAAAGGGCTTTGAGGTTCATGGTGTGGCTCCGGGGGAATGCGCGCAGGTGCGGGCCGGCACGCGATCGTGCCAGCCCGCAGCCACGGATCAGAAGGACTTGGTGAGCGTCAGATAGAAGTTCGTCAGCCGCGGGTCGGCATTGCGGCTGTAGAAGATCGGAGAGGCCAGCGTGTCGATCGGCGGCTTGCTGCCGAACACGTTGTTGATCCCGGCGCGAACCTTGAGCCCGCGATCGAAATCGTAGGTTGCCGCGATATCGTGATAGAACACGCTATCCACCTTGGCCGAGCCCTGGGTTGCAACGACGGACCGGTCCAATTGGAGGTAGTAGCTGTCGACATAGCGGCCCTGCCACGCGATCGAGAGCGGCCCCTTGCTCCAGCGGATGCTGCCGTTGCCGCGCCAGCGCAGCGCGCCGTTTTCGCCGTAGCCCTGGCCGTAACTCACCGTGTTCACACCGGCGTAGTCTTCCTCGGGCTGGCCGGGATAGGTCTCGACAGACAATTCGCGCACCCAGGTCGCCGAAGCGGAGAAATCGATTGTCCCGCCGAACAGTTCGTCGCTGTAGTCGAGCGAGAAATCGACCGCTTCCGCCGTCGACCCGACGAGGTTGGCCAGCGAGATATCGATCGAGGTGATCGGGCCGACGTCGTAGCCGTCCGACGCGGGGCCGCGCTCCACCCTGTCCGGATAGCGTTCAAGGAATATCTCCAGCGCCTCCTGCGTGGCTTCGTCGGTCGCGTAGAGCAGGTTCGGCGTGAAGTAGTTGTCTTCCTTGCGGATCCGGGTCCAGTCGGCGGAGAACCGCAGGCCGGGCAGGAAGCGCGGCGTCAGGATCACGCCGATGGTCCATGTCTCGGAGCTTTCCGGCTTCACGTCGGGGTTGCCGCCGTAATAGCCCTGAATCTCATACCCGAACGCGGTCGGCATCCCGATCGGCTCCCCACCGCGCAGCGGATCGCGGGCCTCTACGCCCAGAATGCCCTGAAGCTTGGTCAGCTGGTCGAGCGTGGGCGGCAGGTAGCCGGTGGTGTAGGAGCCGCGGAAGGTCACGTCTTCGATCGGCGACCAGCGCACGCTGACCGACGGGTCCGTATGGCTGTTCTCGGTCGTCGCCAGGCCGAGATCCGCACCCTGCGGCGGGCAATCCTGATAAATGTCGTCGCTGGGCAGCGCGCCGAACCCGAACTGGCAGATGATATTGGCCAGCGCGCCTTCGCCCTTGTACTGCTCGTGCCGGGCGGCGATCCGCAGTTCGAGCGAGCGGATCAGCGGAAGCCCGTTGTCCACCCCCACGATCGGGAAGGCGATCTCTGCAAACCCGGCGAGGATCGTCTGCTTGCGCTCGGGCGTGTAGGTCACGCTCGAAAACTCGCTATTGATGGCGGAGATCACGCTGCCGGCCACCTCGACCGAACGCTCGACATTGAGCGTCATACGCGGCTGCCCGCCGGGCAAATCGATCGGCACCGGCCCAGCCAGCCGCAGCGACTGGGTCGCGATGGTGGTGGTGGCGGGCGTGGTGATCGAGCCGAAATCGCTGTCGATATAGGTCAAGTCGAGTGGATCGAGCCGCAGGTCGCGCAGCACGTCCTGCGATCCCGACCCCAGCAGAAGGGTCAGTCCCGGGGTGTAGTTGGAAGGCGACTTGTCTGCGGTGTAACGGTTCTTGGCCCAGGAAAAGTCGGCGACCGCCTGCCAGTCATACGGCAGTTTGACGATCGCGCCGGCGACCCCGCGCAGCTGGTCGTTCCGGCTCGATACGTCGGCCTCGGCATCGCCCTGCGGCAGTGCGACGCTGATGTCCTGCGCGAAGGGATTGTTCGGCGCATCGGCAAGCAGCGTCACGCTCGACGGAGCGCGCGTGACCGTGGTGCGCGAGATCGCCCGCGAGGCCGCGCCTTCGACATAGACGCTCAGCCAGTCGTTGAACTCGCGCCGCACGGCGAGCGTGCCGGCGAGATTTTCCGCACCGTAGAGCAGCGGCGCGAGCTTGCCTTCGCCAACGGCGCTGATCGGCTGATCGAAATTGTAACTGCCGATCGTCGCGATCAGCGGATCGACCCCGTCCAGCGCCACCCCGCGATAGCCATTGGGCACATAAGCGATCGGGCTGTCGAACAGCGTACCGCCATATTCGGGATCGAGCTGCAGCGGACTGCCGTCGATGGTCTGGATATTAGGGGTCGCACCGGAGGGCGGAAACGCACCGTAGAAGAACGTGGGATCGTTTTCGAGAATGCGCTGGCGCCCGCGCTCGAACAGTTCCGAACGATCACCGTAGAGCAGCGGGGCCTGCTTGCGCCAGCTGCCGGTGAACGAAATGTTGGTCCGCCCACCCTCGATCGTGGTCGCGCCGGTGAAGTCGATCCGGAAGTCGGGCTGCGCGAAATCATAGGTGTCGGAGTAGTTGGCGCTGATCTCCGCACCCTGATAGTCGCGGCGCAGGATGATGTTGATCACGCCCCCGCTCGCGCCGCTGCCGTAAAGGCCCGAGGCGGAGGAGGCGAGCACCTCGATCCGTTCGACCGCGGCCAGCGGAATGCCGGTGATCTGCGGCTGGTTGATCTGCCCCTGCCCCAGATTGATCCCCGGCTGCCTGCGCCCGTCGACCAGGATCAGCGTATCGCGCGAACCGAGACCGCGCAGGTTGATATTGCTGAGGCCCCGCTGGGTGTAATTGGTCCGCCCACTCATATCGCTGGTCGAAGGGGCGGAATTCACGTTCAGCTGGTTGCGCAGGAAGGTGTCGAGATCCGGCGCGCCGGACTCCTGAATGTCCTTCTGGGTGAGGACGATGAACGGCTGGCTGTCGTCCTCGCTACGTTCGATGCCGGTGTTGAGCGACCAGTTGCGCTTTCCGGTGACGAGGATTTCGGGGGTGGCGTTTCCCCGCGCCTCCTGCCGGACGATCGCGATCGCGCCGCTCTCGTGAAAGGCGACGCCGAAGCCCGTCCCGTCGAGAATCCTCATCAGCGCCTCTTCCGGCGTGAACACCCCGGAGACACCCTGACTGCGGACCTCTGCGATATCCGCCTCGCGATAGACCAGTTCGCGGCGCGACTGACGCGTCCAGCGGTCGAGCGCGCTCTTGAGCGTGCCTGCCGGAATGGCGAATTGCTGCTTGGTGGACGCAACCTCTTCCTGCGCAACGGCTGCCGTCGGCATGGCCATGACACCGCCTGCAACCCCGGCCAACAGCAGTGAGACGGATTTCGCAAATGACATAAGTAACCCCCCGGTTCTTTTCGCCGGCACGCGCTTTGGGCCGGCCTCGAACACTGGGACAAGCGAGCGTCATCGATCCGTAACGCCGATCTCAAAAAAATGTCACCGCCGTGAAATTTTCAAGCCGGGTGCAAAAAGATGTTACGGATTTGCCGCGTTCGATTGTCGTGGCATTCGTGACCGCAAAGGAAATGGCGTCGGCAGGGCAATGGTGGACGACACCCAGCTTCAGATATGGTTCTGTGAGGAGGTTCTTCCCCTCGAACCCTCGCTGACGCGCTATTTGCGCAAGAACTGGCGGACCGAGGAAGACGTGACCGATCTGCGACAAGACGTATACGAGGCCGCCCTGAACGGCGCGCGTCGCGGCTTGCCCGATCGCACACAGGGCTATCTGTTCACGATCGCGCGCAACATTCTGATCAACCGGGCCAAGCGCGACCGGATCGTCTCCTTCGAACAGGTGGCCGATCTGGAAAGCGCGGCGAACGCGCACATCGATATCGAAGGTTCGGAGCGTCATCTTGCCGCGCGCGATGCCCTGCGCCGGGCACAGGCGGGTATGGAAGGCCTGCCCCCGCGCTGCCGCGAAGTGGTCCGCCTGCGCAAGGTGGAAGGCATGTCACGGATCGAAGCGGCCGAGGCGATGGGCGTCGGGCTCGACACGATCGACCGGCAATTGCGGCTCGGCATTCGTGCCATGGCCGATGCCATGCTCGGCGGATCGGGGCGGATCCAGCGCGAAGAGCCACAGCGTGCGCGGCGGAGCAAATTGCAATGAGCGCCGCAGAGATCGAAGATGTCGCAGCCGGCTGGCTGATCAGACGCGAGGAACCCGGCTGGACCGACCAGGACGAGGCGGAGTTCGCCGCGTGGATGGAGCGGTCCATGGCGCATAAGGCGGCCTATTGGCGGCTGGAGCACGGCTGGCGAGAGGCCGATCGCATTCCCGCATTGGGCGACACGCCGTCTTGCGTTGAGGAAGAGGAGGCTCCGGGCCGCCGCCGGACAGTCTTCGCGCTTGTCGGCGCATTGGCCGCCTCGCTCGTTCTGGCGCTGACCGGGATTGCGATGTGGAGTCCGCCCGTCCCGACCGAGCCGCCTGCCCGGTACGAGACGGCGCGCGGGGCGCGCGAAGCCGTGAAACTCGCCGACGGCAGCACGGTGGAATTGAATACCGCAACCAGGCTGCGGGCCGCCAGCGGCCCGGACGCACGCGAAGTGTGGCTTGACGAGGGCGAGGCCTTTTTCGACATCGTGCACCGCCCGGATCGCCGGTTCATCGTCCATGCCGGACCCAGGCGGATCGTCGTTCTCGGCACGCGCTTCTCGGTCAAACGCTCCGGCGACGATGTGACCGTGGCCGTAGTTTCGGGACGGGTGAAGGTCGAAGATAGCGCCAGCGCGGAAAGCGCGGGTGCTGCGATCGTGTCGACCGGGGATGTCGCCTACATACGCAAGCAGAACACGCTGGTGGTCGGGTCCAACGGAGACGAGGTCAACGCGATGACCGCGTGGCGCGAGGGGTTGCTGGTGTTCGACAACACGCCGCTGCGCACCGCAGTGGCGGAATTCAACCGCTATGCCGGCAAGCCGATACAGGTGGCCCCGGACATCCAGCAGATCAGGATCGGCGGCTCGTTCCAGACGCACAACGCCGATGCATTTCTCGACCTGCTGGAATCGGCCTACGGCCTGCATGTCGAGCGGCACGAGGATATGATCGAACTCAAGCGCTGATCCGGCGGCTTCTTCGTTCGACGGACAAGCTCGATCGGGGTGGCCGCGGCGTGCGCACTATTGCGCGCCGCGCGCTTTGCGGTAAGCCACCTTCATCATGAGCAGCATCACGATCACGCGTGTCGATAACGACACCAAGGGGCTCTACGTGGCCCAGGTCGATGGGGTCGACGAGGTCGGCGAACTGACCTTTTCGCGCGCCAGCCCCAGCCTCGTCATCGTAGACCATACCGGCGTGCCCGATAGCCTGCGCGGCAAGGGCGTCGGCTCGGCACTGGCGGAGCGGGTGGTTGCGGACGCACGTGCGGAAGGCTTCCGCATCGTGCCGCTGTGCCCCTTCTTCAAGGCGCAGGCGATGCGCCATCCCGACTGGGCCGACGTCGTCCAGTAATCGGTAGCGCCGGTTCGGCCGAACGGGCTCCTCTACCCCACACGAAGCAAAACGGCGCGAGGGTTGCCCCCCGCGCCGTTTCTCTTTGTCCAGCTGGCGTAGCGCAGGTCAGAAGCCCGCGCGCACCGTGATGCCGTAGGTCCGCGGTTCGGCGAGGTAGGCCGAATAGGTCTGCTGCGGAGCCACGAACGGCGTGTTGATCGCGACCTGGGTGTAGTCCTGATCGAACAGGTTATGCGCCCACAGTTCGATCGCCCACTTCTCGTCCGGGCCACGGATACCGATGCGGCCGTTGACGAGGACATAACCGTCCTGCTCCTTGCCGTACAGCAGGTCGGAGCCGGTGTTATAGTCGCTGGTCATGCGGGTGTTGATGTAGAACAGACCGGTCAGACCGCTATTGCCGATCGGCGGAGTGTACGAGAGCGATGCCGTCGCGGTGATCTCCGGCGCGTTCGACAGGTTGTCACCCGGCAGCAGACGCAGCGCCGGGTCCAGCGGTGCGCCAGTGTCGTTGCCGATCAGGTTGGTCTCGTAGCTGGTGTCGGCATAGGTCAGGCCGAGGTTGGCGTTGAGGAAGCGCGCCGGTCGCAGACCCAGTTCCAGCTCGACACCCTTGGCGATCACACCCGGCTGCACATCGTCGGCAGCGCAGGCACCGGTCGTGCCGCTCGCATCGCGATCCGCCCCGCCCAGGTCCGCACCGCACGAATTGACGTTCTGGACCAGGAAGACCGAGCCGTTGAACGTGTTCAGCTGGAAGTTGGAGAACCGCTGGTAGAAAGCGGCGGCCGTCAGCGTCCAGTCGCGGCCATCATACTTGCCGCCCACTTCGAATGCATCGACGGTTTCCTGGCCGAACTGCAGGTTCGCGGTCGAACCGGTCACAGCAGGGTTACCCACCAACGGGCTCGCCTGCAGAGCAGAGCGGTCGAGGTTGAACCCGCCCGCCTTGTAGCCACGCGAATAGCTCGCGTAGGTCATCAGGCGATCGGTCGGTTTGAACGAGATGATCGCGGTGCCGGTGAACTCGTCTTCGTCGCGGCTGTCGGCAATCGAAACGCCGTTCAGCTCGCTGGTGCTGTTGCCCTGGCACGACAGCGAGATCAGGCCGCCGGCCAGACCCGCCAGCGCGGGCACGCCGAGCAGCGGCCCAAGCAGTGCCCGGTTGGTCGGGCAAGCCGTGTTGTCGTTGCCGAAGCTGGCCGAGAAGTCTTTGTTCTCGTTGGTGTACCGCAGGCCGAGCGTCAGGTTCAGACGGTCGGTGATGTTGATGATGTTGTGGGTGAAGAGCGCCCAGTTGGTGCTTTCCTGGTTGTACACGTCGCCCGTGCTGCCCCGGTCCCTGACGGTCGCGAGGTTGTTGATCCCCGCGATGATCAGCGGCGTGGCCGCCCCGAACGCGCCGGCCCCGCCATTGGCTGCAGTCAGCGCACCGATATTGGCACCGAAGCAGTTGGCCGCCGAAGGATTGGCCAGTGCCGGGTTGATCGCCAGTGCGATGCGGCAGTTGGCGAAGGTGCCGTACTGCGTGCCGAAGCGCAGGTTGTCGCGGGTTTCCAGCTTTTCATTGGCGAAGTAGCCGCCAACCAGCCAGTCCAGCGTGCCGCCGAACGCTTCGCCCTGCAGACGCAGTTCCTGGCTGAAGGTCTTGAACTCACGCGCACCGGCGTTGGGGCCAGGCGCACGATAGAGGATGTCGACCTGGGTGTAGTCGGTGTCCGACCCTTGCGTGTTAGAATAGTCGCGGTAGCCGGTGATCGAGGTCAGCTGCGCACCGCCGAAATCCCAGTTCAGCTCGAGAGCGGCACCATAATCCTCGGTCTCGCCATCATAGCTGCGGCCCGGGGTCACGTAGATGTCGCGGTCGAACGTGCTCTGCGTCAGCGCGTTGGGGTTCTGACCCAGGCCGAGCAGGATGTTGACGATCGGGTTCTGCGTGCTCGTCAGCGCCGGGCCGCCATCGGGCCGGGCAAACGGATCGAGCCCCGGGCTGACCCGCGCGAGCGGAGCGAACTCGGGCTGCACGAAGGTCGCGGCACAGCACGCCTCGTCCTTCTTCGAATAGTCGCCGGTCAGCCGGATGGAGAGCGTGTCGGTCGGCTCGAACAGCATCTGTCCGCGGATCAGGTAACGGTCGCGATTGTTCACATCCACGTCGTTGACGACATCGTTGTAGAAGCCGTCGCGCCGGAAATAGACCCCGTCGAGGCGCGCCGCGACGGTGTCGCCCAGCGGTGCGTTGATCCCGGCTTCAACCTTGACCGCGTCGTAATTGCCGTAGGTGAAGGCACCATAGCCGGAGAATTCGAACTCGGGCGGCGCGGTGTAGATGTTGATCAGGCCAGCCGAGCTGTTGCGTCCGCCGAGCGTGCCCTGCGGGCCGCGCAGCACTTCGACCCGTTCGATCGGGCCCAGTTCGCTCAGCGCATTGCCCGAGCGCGAGCGATAGACGCCATCGACGAACACCGCGACCGAGCTTTCCAGCCCGGGGTTGTCGCCGACCGTACCGATACCGCGGATACGGGCAGAGCCGTTGGCTTCGTTACCGGTGGAGGAGACCAGCAGGGACGGCGCGACCTGGTTGAGTTCGCGAATATCGCTGGCGCCCGAATTGCGCAGCTCTTCCGCGGAGACCACGTTCACCGCCACTGGCACATCTGTCAGTTCCTGCGTCCGGCCCTGCGCGGTAACAACGATCGTCGTTCCGCCGTCGAGCTCTTCCTGCAGTTCGGCTTCGGTATCTTGTGCATCGGTCGTCTGCGCCAGCGCGGCCACCGGCTGGAAGGCGAGGCCTCCGGCAAGTGCTCCGAGGGCGATCGAGCGTGTCAGAATGGCTTTCATAGGTCTCCCAATCCCAATGTTCTTGCGGAGAGAGACTGCGCCTTGACGCACCGCCAGCGGCGGTCACGTGGTTGGTTTTAAAGGGGGCGCGCAGCTTTTGCCTGTCGCGCCCACCGATGCATGCTCTCCCAAGCCGCGCTATTCTGCGCGTGTTCTCGTCAAACTACAAGCGCGACCTGCGGTCGTCGTGCAACTGTGACAGTTGCGTAACACTGTGCGGCACGCGCCTGCATTCCGTAACGTCAGTAGCCCTTGGTCATCGCATAGAGGTCACGCAGATGACTGCTCGCGCCCCATGCCGCCTCCAGCACCCGCGCGCGTTTGAGATAGAATCCGACGTTGTATTCGTCGGTCATCCCGATTCCGCCATGCAGTTGAATGCCCTCCTTGCTGATCAGGTGCAGCGCATCGTTCGCGCGCGTCTTGGCGAGCATCGCCGCCTCGGTCACCGCGAACCCGCTGTCGAGCGCCTGCAACCCGCCTTCGACGGCCGAACGGGTCATTTCCAGTTCGCTGTAGAGGTCTGCCATCCGGTGCTGCAGCGCCTGAAACGAGCTGAGCACCTGATTGAACTGCACGCGTTGCTTCAGATAGTCGAGCGTGGTGTCGAACACCGCCTGACACATGCCGAGCATTTCGGCAGCGGTCAGCACGCGTGCGCGATCGAGGATCTTCTGCGCCAGATCATCCCCGCCAGCGGCCAGTTTCTGCGCGGGCGCATCATTGAAATCGATCTCGGCATGGTCGCGCATGTCGGCCAGCGCGCGGCTCGAGAGCGTAACGCCCTGCCCCTGCTCGACCAGATAGACACCATCGCTGGCCAGGACGACGAACAGCCCGGCACGGCTCGCTTCGTGGACGAAGGCCTTGGTGCCGGTCAGACGCCCGTCGTGCACACCGGCGCTCGCCTTCAGCCCAATATGACGCGGGCCTTCATCGAAGGCGAGCGTGCCGATCAGCTCTCCGCTCGCGAGCCGGGGCAGATATTCCGCCTTCTGTTCGTCGCTGCCGCCCAGCACGATCGCCGATGCGGCGAGTGCGGAGGCGATCAGCGGGCTCGCGGCGAGGCTCTTGCCCAGTTCCTCGACCACCAGGCCAAGGCTCATCCAGCCGAAATCGCTGCCGCCGTGCTCTTCGGGGATGATGATCCCCGCCCAGCCCATCTCGGCCATCGCGCTCCATGCGTCCGCGTCGAACGGCTCGCCCGCGTCGCGCACCTTGCGCCAGGCACCCACCGGATGCTCGTTCTTGGTCCACTCGCGCGCCATGTCGCGCAGCATTTCCTGTTCGTCGTTGAGAACCGCCATGAGTCCCGCTCCCCTTACTGGTGGTCGAGCATCCCGAGGATGCGCTTGGCGATGATGTTGTTCTGGATTTCGGTCGACCCGCCGTAGATCGTGGTCGCCTTGCCGAAGAGCCAGGCGCGCGTGCCGTCGAGCTCCTTCTGCTCGAAGCCCTCGCCTTCCCAGCCGAGCCCGCGATAGCCCATGATCGCGATCATCAGCTCGGCGCGTTCCTGGCCCAGCTTGGTGCCCGCCTTCTTGAGGATCGAGCTGATCTCCGACACGCCGCCTTGCGCCTTGCTTTCCTCCATCGCGCGCCGCGCGGTGAGGAGGAAGGCGTTCCAGCGCATTTCGAAATCGGCGATCTTCACCCGCAGTTCGGCGTCGGCCAGCTTGCCGTTCTCGTCCAGCCCGATGTAGCGTTCCGCCACCTTGCCCAGCGGCTGCGAATTGAGCGCGGCGAGTGCGCCGCCGCCCGAAAGATTGGTCCGCTCGTGCTGGAGCAGCTTCTTGCCGATGGTCCAGCCCTGCCCTTCCTCGCCGACGAGGTTTTCCTTTGGCACCTGCACATCGGTGAAGAAGGTTTCGCAGAACGGGCTCATGCCCGAAATCATCTTGATCGGCTTCACCTCGACACCGGGCGCGTGCATGTCGATCAGCAGGAACGAGATGCCCTTGTGCTTGTCCGCGCGGCTGGTGCGCACGAGGCAGAAGCACTTGTCCGCCCACTGGCCGCCACTGGTCCAGGTCTTCTGCCCGTTGACGAGGTAGTGGTCGCCCTTGTCCTCCGCCATGGTCTGCAGATTGGCGAGGTCGGACCCGGCATTGGGTTCCGAGTAGCCCTGGCACCAGCGGATCTCGCCCTTGCAGATCGGCGGGATATGCTCGTGCTTCTGTTCCTCGCTCGCGAATTCGAGCAGCGTGGGGCCGAGCATCATCACGCCCATCCCGCCGATCGGGTTCCACGCCCCGACCTTGGCCATTTCCTCTTCGAGCGCACGGGCCTGCTTCTTGGTCAGCCCGCCGCCGCCATATTCCTTGGGCCAGGTGGGCGTGCCCCACCCCTTCTCGCCCATCGCGAGGCGCCATGCCTTCTCCGCGGGGCTTTCCTCACCCGCTTCCTCGACACTGCTGAGGAGGTTGTTCTTGCCGCGCAGTTCGGGCGGAAAATTCTCTGCCAGAAAGGCGCGCACTTCCTCGCGGAAGGCGTCCAGGTCAGCTTTAGCTTCGGGTTCGGCGACGCTCGCCATGTTCACTCTCCCATACCGGCTGTTATGGGCACGACACTGGCGCAGGTTTACGCTCGCGTAAAGTGCTTTCTCGGTTGCCCGATGGACGAGCGCGCCCCTTCCCGGGCGCGTCACCCTTCGGGTCGCGCGGCCGCTCCGTTGAGCAGGTGTTCTTCGAAATACATCCGCAGCGCTTCGGTGGAGGAGCACGCCCCCAGCTTGGAGAGGATGTTCGCGCGGTGGATTTCGACCGTGCGCGGGCTGATCCCCAGTTCGATTCCGATCACCTTGTTGGAATGGCCGCCCGCCATGCGCGCCAGCACCTCGCGCTCGCGGGGGGAAAGGTGGGCCAGCCGGGTGCGGGCCAGGGCGGCACGCTGGCGCGCGGCGGCATAGGGGCCATTCCCGTCGCCCAGCTGGTCGATGCTGCGGAGCAATGCAGCGGTGTCGAGCGGGAGCGAGAAATAGTCGTACCCCCCGCCGCGCAGCACAGCGACCACCCGCCGCAGGCTGGGCCGGCTGGCGTAGGCGATCACTGCCAGCCAGCACCCTTGCGCGCGAAAGTGTTCACACACGCCGAGCGCCATCGGCGTATCGTCCCCCACCAGCACCACCTGTTCGTCGCCCGCGCGCCGCGTCACGAACTGTTCGAGCGTGTCGAATGGCTGCGCGATTACGCCCGCAGCCTCCACCTGTCGTCCAACCTGATCGCGCACTTGCTCGTCCGCGTCGATAACCGCCAATGTTCCCCGCAGTTGGCACCCCTTTCTGCGTGTTAACCCTTAAGGGTCGACCGCAGTCATCCGCGTTTTCCCGGCTCGCAGAAATACGAGGTATTGCGGATGTGGAGCTATTTGAGGGGCTTGCTCCGTCCAAAAAGAGCCAAAGCCTAGGTATCCGCGCGTAGGGCAGCTGCTCGGTTTTGGAGAAAAATGTCCCGCAGGCTCTGCCCGATGCCCAATTGCCCCGGTCCCGGTACGGCGGCGCGCAGGCGACCCGGTGATGCTGATCGCGAACAGTGCCAGACTGCGCGCGATGTTGCTGTGGGAGCCGCGCTACGACCGGCTGGAAGCCATCATCCGTCATGCGCTGGCGTGGGAGGAAAAGCTCGCCCCGCTCGACCGCGAGGATCACCGCAAAATCCGGTGACCGATCCGCTGCCGCGCGAAAATCCTACAAATTATCGCTGTCCTACAAGGGTTTGTCGGACGTAGACGACGCGAGTCGCTGCCTGTTTGCCGTCCGTCGCATCGCCCCCGCGGTGCGGGCGCGGGTGCGCGATTTCCCTGTCGGAGATGCCCATGCCCCAAGCCCTTCCCCCGTCCCCGCCCAAACCGATCCAGACCCCCGCCCCTTACGTCACTCCCTCCGCCGTCGCTTTCGAGCAGGCGGGCGAGGCGATAACCGCCAGCGCCGCCAGCCCCCTGCCGATCGGCGAGGTCAGCTATCGCGCCGCGCGCCCTGCGGCGCTCGACAGCGTGCTGGAGCCCGGCCGCGCGCTGGCGATCGTCGCGCAGCAGCCCGGCCAGCTAACGCTCGCGCTTGCGGGCGGCGGCGCGATCGATCTGCCGGTCGAACCGGGCCTGACCGTGCTGCCCTTCGCGGTGGCCGGGATCAGCGCCGGTGCCCCGGACTTCGCCCCCGCCCTCACCCTGCTCGACTGACGAAAGGCCCGCACCATGCTCCAGACGATCCAGCCTCGTCCTGCCTCCGGCGCGGCGCAAGCTCCGTCGACCGTCGCCGCCAACGGCTTCGGTCACATCAAGCACATGCTCGACCAGGGCCGCGATGTGTCTATCGTCAACTGGTCGGACAGCCTGTCCAACTCGCGTGAAAGCCCGCGCGAATTCATCTTCCGCCTCGCCGACGTGATCGCCACCCATCCCAGCCAGCCGACCGTGCTGGTCACGACCTGGGCCGACGGTGTCTATGGCGGCGCAACCACCGAAGCGGTCGGCAGCGGACCGACCGTGCGGATCCGCAACTTCGCCGTGGCGGGCGGGCAAATGGCCCACGGGCTCGGCACACTGTGGCGCGACAGCGGCCTCGCTGATGAGACGCCGGACCTGCTGACCATCTGCCACGGGCACAATCATGTGGTCGGCACCACCGACGAACAGGTGCTGGGCGAATTCCTCACCGCGCTGGAATACTACCGCCTCGCCCATCCCGGTGTGCCGATCGTCGCGCTGCTGCAGAACCCACGCGCAGACGGCTCCGCGATGGACCGTGCGGTCGATGCGTGGCGGCGGGTTGCGCGACTGCGCGATATCGCGCTGATCGACGCGCACACGCCCTATCTTGCAGCGGGCAAGCCGTCCGCGTGGTTTGCCGATGGCGATCCGGTGCACCCCAGCGACGCGGGTATCGAAGCGGCATACCTGCCCGCGATCCGTGATCTGTGGGATGCAGCCCCCGCCCGGGCAGCGCTCGGTCCGCCATCGACCCTTTGCGGGCTCGACCCGGCGCTCAACCTGATTCCCAATGGCGACTTCTCCCGCTTTGATGGCGCGGTGCCCGATGGCTGGGTGGCCGCATCCGGGGTGACCGCCAGCAAGGAGCCGGGGATCGTGCGCGACCGCGCGCTGGGCCATTCGCTCAAGCTCGCCAGCACTGGCGGCACTGTGTTCCTCAACCGCATATCCCATACCCTGCCCGATTACGGTCACGCACCTCTGCGCGGCAAACCGGTCTCGCTGTTCGGCTGGGTGTACAAACCAACGGGCGCGCCGCACACGCTGGGCGCGATCACGCTGGAGGCGCTGGCCCCTGCGGGCGGATCCGCCGCCTGCACGACCCGGCCGCTTGCGCAGGATCAGGGCAATGCCTGGGTGCCGTGGGCGATCTGCGGGCTGATGGTGCCAGCGGAGTGCTACGAGATCACCGTGCGCCTGCACCACGACACGGCGGCAGCTACCGCCAGCCAGCCCGTGTATTTCCAGGGAATCACGCTGGTGCCGGGCTACCTCCCGCGCGGGCTGTAGGACCTCGCACGCGTCTCGGCCCTAGCCTTCGAAGTCGGCGACCTTGACGGTCCGCGGATATCTTCCGAGGCGGGGCCGGTCGCGGCGGGCTGGCGGATGCCGGGCCGCACGCACACATCGTAAAGCTCGGTCAGGATACCTTCGAAGTTCATCGAGTGGACGATGCTGCCATTTCTGGTGTCGATGAAATAGCGGCCGGTGCGCGGGGTCATCTTGCGCTCAGCCAGTTCCTCGTCGAGCTTGAGCCCGCTGAAGGTCTTGTTGTCGCGCGGGAGCGACATGCCGACCACCGCGATCTCGCGCATGAAGGCGAGCCCGCGCAGGTAGCCGGAGCAGAAGGCGACCGGGACGAACGCGCCCTTGTCCATATCGACATAGCCGAACTGCCCCTCGCCGCTGTTGTGCAGCCACAGCCGCCCGTCGCGCCAGTGCAAAGAGTGCGGTATGGACAGGCCTTCCCCCCACCACCTTGCCGCCCTCGATCTCGATCACCACGCCACCGTCGCGCCGATGGCCGCGCCATCCGTCGAAGGTGTCGGACTGGCTGACGGCGGTGACGAAAGCGCTTCACCTTCGGCTACATGACATGCATCGCGACGAAGTCCATGTCCGGCCCCGCAGGCCCCGGGCCAGGGGGATGGAGGGTCGGCGCCCGGTCGGCAAAACCATGTGCTCCGTTCGAAACCGCGCCGGCCTCGACAGGCCCGGCGAAGAGCTCGGCCCATTGCGGCAGAGGAGAGCCTGCCTGCGATTGGGCGTCCTGCCCGATCTGCCCGCTCTGGCGCACCCACTCGACATTGGCGCGCGCCACATAGGCCCCCGCCCCGCCGAACCCGACCAGATCGGACAGTCCATCGCCGTCGATATCGGCGACGAAGCGGGGAAACCGGTCGTTGCTCGACCAGCCGCCCCCGGCATCGCTTTGCCCGAAGGAATCGACCAGCCGCGTGGTATCGCCGAAGGTGCCGTCACCGCGCCCCAGCGCCACGTAGGTGCCGTCTCCGCCGAAGCCGATAATATCCGCCACCCCGTCGCCGTTCACATCGCCCAGCGTGCGCGGATAGCGGTCTGCGGTCGACCAGCCGCCGCCAACATCGGCATAGCCGAAGCCCGCTATGCCGAGCATCATGCTGCCAAAGCTCCCGTCGGACTGCCCCAGCGCGACGTAAGTTCCGTTGGCCGCGAAGCCGACGATATCCGCGCGTCCGTCGTTGTTTACGTCGGCCAGCACACGCGGGAAGCGATCGTCCGACGACCAGCCGCCGCCCGCATCCGAAGCGCCGAACCCATTCAGCGCAAGCTGCGTCGCGCCGAAGCTGCCATCCGACTGGCCGAGCGCGACATACACGCCCGCGCCGCCGAACCCGACCAGGTCGCCGCGCCCGTCGCCGTTCACGTCGGCCACGGTTCTGGGGTAGGTGTCCGCGCTGGTCCAGCCGCCCGCCGCATCGCTCGCGCCGAAGCCTGCATAGGCGAGCGTGGCGGGCCCGAAAGCGACCGCCTGCCCCGAAGCCGGAGCCTGGCCGAGCGCGATCGAGACGCCCGCCGAACCGAACCCGATCAGATCCTGCAGCCCGTCGCCGTTCACATCGGCAATGGTGCGCGGGTAAAGATCGTCGTTCGCCCAGCCGCCCGCAGCATTGCTCGCGCCGAAGCCGTTATAGGCGAGGAAGGTCTCTCCGAAGGTGCCGTCACCATTGGAAAGCGCCGCAAACAGCCCTGCACTGCCGAAGCCGATCAGGTCCGCCCGGCCATCGCCGTCGATATCCGCCACGCCGCGCGGATAGGTCGTGTTGTCCGCCCAGCCGCCTGCCTCGGGCGCGTAGCCGAAGCCTGCGTAGCCCAGGCTCACTGGGCCGGTGGTTATTTCCTGCACATAGGTGCCGTCCGAAAACCGCAGCTGCTCGATACGAACCAGATCATCTGTCCCGTCCGGCCCGGAAACCTGCACATGCCCATTCGAGAGCTGTGTGATCGTGTAGTCGCTGCGCCTGCCGTCAAACCTTGCGGTATCCACCCCGGCACCGCCGTCGAGCACGTCATCGCCGCCCTCTGCGCGAATAGTGTCGTTGCCCGAAGTGCCGATGACGGTTTCGTTGCCATCCCCCAGGCGCAGCACCGAGACTTCTTCGATCCCTGTAATCGACGTCCCGTCGATCAGGGTTACGGTGCTGCCGGAAGTGATGGCCGCCAGGTCGATCGTGTAGTCGAGCCCGCTTTCGCTCAGCCAGAGCTCCAGCGTGTCGTACCCGCTGCCGCCATCGATGATGTCGAGCGGTCGGCCGATGATGAGATCGTCACCGGCGTCCCCGAACAGCTGGTCGGCCGCATAGTCGTCGAATCCCGGCCGCACCTCTCCGCCGTTGAGCAGATCATTCCCATCACCACCTCGCAAAATGTCCGCTCCGCCACCGCCATAGAGGTCGTCGTCTCCACCCCCGCCGTCGATCGTGTCGTTGCCGCCAGGAAAATTGTAGGAGTCTCCTTCGAGGATATCATTGCCCGCGCCGCCGATGACGACATCGTCGCCCGATCCGAAGGTGATGACGAACCTCTCGAAATCGGTCAGCGTGACCGCGAGGTTTCCGACCCCGCCGACATCGAGAACGACGGAACCATTGTCGGCCTGCGACAGATCGACGTTCACTCCAAGGTCGTTGTGCGTGGTAAGAACCGTGCCCGCTACCCACGACACCCACATGAAGCGCATATCGACATAGGCAGTGTCGAACCCTGCGCCTCCGTCGGCCAGACTGTTGTAGCCGACGTAAATTCGATCGTCGCCGCCCTCTCCGTAAAGCGCGTCTCCCCCGTTGACGATCACGAAGGCACCTTGACGCACGGGCCGGGTGACTTCGGCACCTTCGGCAAAGAAAGCGCGCATTCCTGAGGTGCTACCGGCGATCAAGTCATTCCCGCCCCCGCCATAGGCTGTGTCCGCACCCTCGCCGGTCAGAATGATGTCATCGCCATCGCCCCCGCGCAGCGTGTTCGGGCCATTGCCGCCTTCGATGAGGGTGCCGGTCGTGGCGGTCGGACGTTCGAACGGGACGAAGGTGTCGTAGGCGGATGACGGGGCGTAGAAGGCCGGCCCGTAGCCGTGCAGATCGTCGAGGGGCAGCGGCCCAGTCGGCCCGGTCGGAAAGCTCCCGTCCGACTGGACGACCAGGAGATGGTCCCCGAACACAGCGGCGGCCCGGTCGAGTGCGGCCTGGTTGGGCATATTGTCCAGCAGATACCAGTCGACCGCGTCGCGATACTGGTCGGCGATCGCTCCGCTCGCACCCCCCGGCGAGTTGTCGGGCATATAGGGATCGGTCGATGCGATCAGCACCGCGTCCGGATTGATACTGTCCATCACGCCCCGAATGCGGGTGACGAACTCGGTCATCGCCTGTGCCTGCGCGGCAAGTTCGTCGCGCTCTGCAGCGGTGGCAGGCTCTCCGTTCAGCGAGACATATCGCTGGTAGTAAGTGTTCACATCGTCGAGAAAGATCGCGTTGAAGCCACGCTCGGTAAGCAGGAACGTGACCTGATCGACCACGATCTGCTGCCAGTCCGGATCGGTGAAATCGACCAGCCGCCCGTAGTCGTTGGTGGGTGCACCCTGAAGAAAGGCAGGCGCGGTGGCGGCAACGGGATTGAGATCGTCATCAGTCGAGTTACCCGCTGAAGTCCAGTCCGGATTCCAGTATCCGCGCGCAGTGTCGGTCACCCCGACATTGACGTAACCCGCGACCAAACGGCCCTGCGCGATCAGATTGGCTGCCTGCTCCGCACTTAGCTGCTCTGTTACCCGCGGCGAATCATCGCCATCACCCTCGGTGATGATGAGATCGGCGTCGGCAGACAAAAAATCTGCGTAATTCACGTTTGAATACTGAATGATGAAGCTTGAAACTGGCATGGTCGCCTCCCCCGAGACCAACCCGATCACCCCCGGGTCCATCATCGCCCGTTTACCATACTTGGCTGCCGGCCGACGCGAAAAATGGTCCGGCGTGACGGTTTCACCGACCGGGAAAACGCCGGTTTGGCGCAAAAAAGAGCTTTTCTGCGTGCGTCAGCCGTGCGTTTCGATGGTGTCCATATGACCGTTCCGGGCCTCGGCTGCCGGTTCGAGCCATCCCGCCGCGTTGGCCAGTGCCAGCAGGCTGACCGCAAACGCCGGGCCGAGCAGAGCGGCGAACAGGCCGAGCTCGAGCGTCAGGATCGCGCCGACAAACGCGCCCGAGAGGATCGCGCCCCAGATGCTCAGCGGCAGCAGCGCCTGCTTCCACGCGCCGCGTCCCGAAATCGCGTCGGCAATGTCGGAGCCGATGGTCACCACCGCGCTACTGACGAAGGTGTGGACGGTGAACCCGTTGCTCCCCTGCAAGGCGCGGTTGATCATCCCCATGCCGAATGCCAGCAGGAGCAGCAGGGCGTAGTCGCCCCAATGCGACACGGCGCCAGCGCCTGCCAGCCAGAGCACTCCGGCCACCGCCGCCAGCGCCGCGGTCTCGCGCAGCCGAACGCCATTGTTAATCAGGCGCGAGACGATCGTGCCGAGGATGAAGACGAGCACCACCGCCGCAACCATGCCGGCCAGCGCGGTCTTGCCGGAGACGAGATCGGTCACGACCTTGGTCGAGTTGCCGCTCATGAAAGAGGGAAACGCCCGGACCGAGCCGACCAGCGCGAGAAAGCCGACCGCGTCCACCCAACCGGCCACGAAGTTGAGCGTGAAGACGGCCTGCTTGCGCGTAATCACTGCCGTGCGCCCGTCCCGCCTGCGGGGGCTCGATGCATCGGTGCATCGCCGCCGCTCGCCTGATGCATGCGCCCGCCAAGG
>CEPH01173113.1_pt1 | contig 22753 bp, 16 predicted proteins | sample 530571 | NCBI WGS metagenome assembly CEPH01 (sample SAMEA2620413, study PRJEB7988) | marine metagenome | biome: marine biome (ENVO:00000447); feature: surface water layer (ENVO:00002042); material: "saline water (ENVO:00002010), including plankton (ENVO:xxxxxxxx)" | depth 5 m | reverse complement strand
CAGCAGCAGCAGCAGGCACCCGCTCAGGAACAACAGCAACCTGATCAACAAGCTCAGCAAGCTCAACAGCCTCAGCAGGAGCCTGGGGTTGAGCAGAGTCCCATTACTCAGGCAAGCTCTGGGAACATGGTTGATTTATTTGCGCAGGCGAAGCGGCTCACCTCAGAGCTAAAAAAGATGCAAGAGGTAGATAGGTACAGAGCGCTGGCCCGGTTAAGAGCCAGCAACCCTGATATTTACATGTTGGTAAACAACGCCCTCAGTGGAGCTGGTATGTCTGCTATGCAGGCACTCCCTGAACAAAGGCCCCCACGCGCTGATGCAGAAAGGGCGCAGGTTTAGTTATGCTTTTTAAGACGTTCGCGCTGATTGCAGCTTTTTACAGTCTATACTTTGTCGAGCTTGGTCCGGTTGAAGAGTGTTCTCCAAACCGTATGTTCGTACCAGCTCTTCATATAATGGATGATTCAGGACCACCCTCTACAAGAAATGAATATCTGATTCATTACTACTTTCCGCCAAGTGCATCTTCAACATTTTTTGCTAGCTCTTCTAGCACACTGTTGCTGTCTTCGGTCGTAGTTGTAGAGAGGGAAATAGACATGTTCTACTCCAGTAGTCTAATGGAGGCACCATTGCCTCATTATTCTTATACCGTTTAAGGGGTCATAAATAGCAGGAGCAAAAGATGATCAACATTCTAGATCCTCAGAGAGTCATGCAAGCTCTCGAAGACGGGACCGTAGAAGCAATTGAAGATTTTTTTCCACATGTAGGGAAGAAGAATACATTAGTAGCTAAGCGGATATACACCGGTCCAAAAACAAACGAAAACGACATCACGACCCAGAAGACAGCTCGTCTTAGGGGGCGCACATGGTCACAACCAATCTATGCCGATCTCGAACTGGTAGACAACGAGACCGGTAAGGTTGTGTCCTCTGTGAATAAGATGAAGGTCCTGAACCTTCCAAAGATTACTCGCCGTTACTCTTATATAGTGGACGGCACCGAGTATCAGGTTGATAACCAGTGGAGACTCAAGTCGGGTGCCTACGCTAGACGCAAGGCAAACGGAGAGCTTGAGTCACAATTCAACTTGGCAGAGGGCCGTGGGTTCAGAGTTGGGTTCGACCCAGCGAAAAGAGGTTTCCTGCTCAGGTACGGAACCAGCAATATTCAACTTCTTCCGGTGCTCCAGGCTTTAGGTATTAAAGACGAAGCCATCGAACAATCCATCGGAAAAGAACTTTACGCAAGGGCTGTAGCACAGAAGAAGCGTGGTGAGCTTGTCAAGATGGCCAAAGCCCTGAACCGTCGAGCTACTGTGAATAGCGATGCCGAAGCCGTACCGGTTATTAAAGAGGCGCTGGGTAAGACCAAGATTAGTAAAGAGACCACTGAAATAACCCTCGGTAAAGGGTTTTCGACGGTTAGTGGTGCGGCTCTTTTAGCTTCAGCAACTAAGCTTCTAAGAATCAACAGGGGTGAAGAAGAGGTTGATAACCGAGACTCACTTCGCTTCAAAGAGCTATGGACAATTGATGACCACATTCCTGAGCGTATCAAAAACTCTCAGAAACGAATCTCTTATAAGATAGGAAACAACGTAGACCGCCGAGACGACATACGCTCAATTATTACGAGTGACGTTTTCAACGGACCTGTCAAAGCATTCTTTACTAGCACTTCTTTGTCCCAGCAGAGCGACCAGACAAACCCTGTAGACATGCTCGGCGGATTCATGAGAACTACGATTATGGGTCAGGGTGGTATCCAAAGTGATAACGCTATCACTGATGACGCAAAGCTTATCGACTCAAGCTACTTAGGCATCATCGACCCTGTTCATACGCCGGAAGGTAAGAGATCAGGCGTGACCGCCCACCTTACTTTAGGGGTCAGTAAGAAAAACAAGACTCCTTACCTTGAGCTTGTAGATGCTCGGAGCGGTGAGGTAGTAAAGAAGAGCCCCGGAGAGCTGAGTGGTAAGTCAATCGCTTTCGCTGACCAATACGACCTGACTAAGAAGGTGCCCAAGGCTCTTCAAGATACTGTCACTGTGGTCGCTAGAGACGGTGGCGATCCTGAGACCGTTGCATCTGGTGACGTAGACTTTGTGATGCGTTCGCCTAAGCAGCTTTTCTCGATTACGGCGAATCTTATTCCGTTCCTACCTTCTGACCAAGCAAACCGCGCTGGTATGGCAACGCGGCACATGGAGCAGGCGATATCACTAAAAAACCGTGAGCAGCCCTTGGTTCAGGTTGTTTCAGGTAACACACGACAGCAACACAAAACATGGGAAGGTATTGTAGGTGACTTCACCGCTCACAACTCACCTGTAAACGGTGTTGTCGAGTCAGTGTCTAATACAAAGATTGTAATCAAAGACAAAAAGGGCGAGCGGTACACCATTGGGATGTATGACAACTTCCCGCTGAACGAGAAGAAGGCTTTTCTTCACTCGACCCCGATTGTAAAGAAGGGTGACACGGTAAAGTCCGGTCAGATTATTGCTGATACAAACTTCACGAAGGATGGCGTACTGGCTAACGGTCTTAATCTTCGTGTTGGGTATCTCCCCTATAAGGGGCTGGTCTTCGAGGATGGTATCGTTATCTCAGAAGGGGCATCAAAGCGTCTGACCTCTGAACACCTGCACAAGAAGCGATCTTATGTAGAAAAGAACATGAAGGTTGGCCTTAAGGCGTATCGGGCAAATTACCCAGGTGCCGTAACTGACGATAATGCAAAGAAGCTTGATGAAGACGGCGTCATAAAGAAAGGTCAAAAGGTTTCACCTGGCGACACCATTATGACCGTGATGCAGAAAACTGAGCCGTCTAAAGAGCAGCTTCTTCTTAAAGGGATTCATAAGTCCTTGGTCAGACCTTGGAAAGACCGCAGCGTTGTTTGGAACAAACCCTACACCGGTACTGTCACTGATGTTGTACGCAACGGTAGGGAGATTGTTGTCAACGTACGTACGGAGGAGCCTGCCGACGTCGGTGACAAGCTTACCGGTCGTCACGGCAACAAGGGTGTTATTACCGCAGTAATACCTGATGAGGAGATGCCAAAGGATGCTGATGGTAATGCTCTTGAGCTTATTCTAAACCCGTCTGGAGTTCCTGGAAGAATCAACTTAGGGCAGGTCCTTGAGACCAGCCTCGCTAAGGTGGCGGAGAAGAATGGCACCCCGTATGCTGTTGAGAACTTCCAGCGGAATGATGAGAAAAAGATCATCAAGGTGAAGGAGCATTACCGCACCATTCAGACAAAGGAAGGCCCTAAGCAAATTTTAGTTAAGGCTCATGATAGAGAGCTTGGTTACCAAGAGATGGTTAAGGCTGAGCTTGCTAAGCATGGGATTGATGAGACTACTGAGCTTTTCGACCCTGAGACAGGAAAGAGTCTTGGTCGCGTGCTTGTCGGTAAGCAGTACACGCTAAAGCTACAACACCAGATCGATAAGAAGCTTAGTGGTAGAGCACATGGTTACGGCTACGACTACGATGCTAACCTGGTGCCAAAGGGTGGCGGTGAAACAGGTGGCGCGCAGAGATTTGGTGAGCTTGGCCTGTACGCCATGCTCGCACACGGCGCTGTAGGTAACATTAGAGACGCGCTTACTTATAAAAGCGACAAGCAGCAGGATGAGGTTTGGACTGCTATTCAGACCGGCGCAATATTACCTTCACCCAAGCCAAGTTTCGCCTATGAGAAGTTTCTTGCCTACATGTCAGCCCTCGGAATGAACATCGAGAAAGAGGGTAATGGGCTTATCGTAGGGCCTATGACTGACGAGCAGATTACTGAAATGTCCAGCGGTGAGCTGAAGGACGGCAGTCGTGTCATTAGAGGTAAAGACCTTAAGCCAGAGAAGGGTGGCCTTTTTGACGAGGACATAACTGGTGGTCCCGGAGGGAAGAACTGGTCCCACATCTCACTGTCCGAAGCTTTGCCTAACCCCTTATTTGAGAAAGGTATCAGGTCGGTACTAGGAATAACGGGAAAAGAGTACGACAGCGTTATTTCGGGAGAGAGCGGTATTAATGAGAATGGTGATGTAGTTCCTTCTGGAGAAGGGGTTGTTGGTGGTCCTGCCGCTATCGTTGCTGCCCTCGGCGCTATAAATACCGACTCCCAGTTAGCTCAGGCAAAGGAGAAGATTAAGACAGCTCGTAAAAATGATTTAGACAAGGTGAACAAGAAGATTAAGTACCTCTTGATGCTGAAGCGTAACGGCATATCGGCTCAGGAAGCGTACACACTAAATAACCTTCCCGTGCTGCCTCCTATCTTTAGACCCATTACGGCTATGGAAGGCGGTGACCTAAACATTGACGGTCTGAACCTTCTTTACCGAGACATCGCTATCCTCAACAACAAGTTGAAAGAGGCTAAAGACATTCTCCCAGAAGAGTCGTTGAAGAAGCTTAGGGAGGATTTGTATAACGCATCTGATGCGCTGTATGGAACTACTTCAGGAGCACAGGGTATGGGAGCAACCTTGGACGGTACTGCTCGACCACCCGGTATTCTGAACATCTTATCTGGGCGAACTTCTCCCAAGCAGAGCTTCTTCCACACCCGTATCTTGGACAGGAAGCAGGACATCTCAATGCGCTCTGTTATCGTCCCGAACTTAGACCTTCACTTGGATGAGCTTGGTCTTCCAAGAAAGGGTGCCATGAAAGTGTTCCGACCTTTCGTAGTCAAAGAGCTGGTCAACATGGGGCACACCCCTTTGGAGGCACGTGCTGAGATTGAGAAGAACTCGAAACTAGCAAACCGAGCACTTGAGGTAGTTGCTAACAAGCGGCCCGTGCTTTTCAAACGTGACCCAGTTCTACACAAGTTCGGTATCATGGCTTTCAAGGCACGGCTTCATGATGAGAAGAGTATCCACATCCACCCGCTTGTAACTGGAGGTTTTAACGCCGACTTTGATGGCGACACGATGGCGATATTCGTACCCATCTCTCAGCAAGCTGTCGATGAGGCGTATGGCATGATGCCATCAAGGAACCTCTTCAATCCAGCAACAGGCCGGGTAATGTATCAGCCAAGCCTTGAGGGCCAGTTGGGACTATTCCTGATGACCCAAATGGGTAAGAAGGTGAGCAACCTTTACAAAGACCAAAAAGAGGTTATCGCTGACGCCAAAGCTGGTAAGATTTCTATGTCTGACGTTGTTAGCGTTGGCGGTATGAGCACTACAGCAGGCAGGATATTATTCAATAATACTCTGCCAAAGAAGATTCAGAGTGACGATATTCTTACTGACCCTGATATGGTCATGGGCAAGAAGAACCTTCAGGCGGTCCTTAGGAGAGTTGCAACAGACACTCCAGGAGAGTTCGCAACCACAGCCGATAAGATCAAAGATCTCGGATTTGGACACGCCTACAACATAGGGTTCTCATTTAGCCTTAAAGACTTTGATACCCTAAAGGGAATCAGAGACGCTGAGATGGCTAAAGCTCGTGTAAAAGAAGCAGCCATCCGTAAAAAGATGAAAATGAAGATGCTTTCTAAAGCAGCTGCTGACCAACAGATTGTTGATTTGTATACCGATGTCACTGCTAAGCTTGGCAAGGAGTCTAAGAAGTTCCTAGACAAGAGCGGTAACAAGCTTAGGGCGATGAACAACGCCGGCGTTAAGCCTGCATGGGCGCAGCTTCAGCAGATGCTGATAGGCCCTATGCTTCTCGAGAACGCGAATGGTAGGGTTATCCCTGTACCTGTTGACAGGTCTTACTCAGAGGGTCTCAGGTCCTCCGACTACTGGGTGGCTAGTTCTGGTGCTCGTAAAGGTCTAATCGAAAAAGTTCAATCTGTTTCGGTTCCTGGTGCGCTGAACAAACAGATCGCCAACACAATGATCAGCTACCTTGTTACAGCTGACGATTGTGGAACCACTTCCGGTATCGCTCTTAATTCCACTGACAACGACATCGTTGACCGTTACACAGCGAAGCCCATCAAGCTTGGAAAGACGACAGTTCCTGCGAACACAGCGATTACAACAAATCTTCTTTCCAAGATTAAGACGAACAAAGTATCCAAAGTGCTGGTTAGGAGTCCTCTGAAGTGTGAGGCGAAGAAGGGTATGTGCTCAAAGTGCTACGGCGTATCCGATGATGGCCAACCACTTTCTAAAGGCACAAACATTGGTCTCATCGCAGGTACATCCCTTGGTGAACGTGGTACGCAGCTCAGCATGAAGACGTTCCATACGGGCGGTGTTGCTGGTTCAAGCGGTGGTGTTGTCGACGGTATCGGAAGAATATCACAGCTACTAAAAATGCCGGCCATCCTTCCCAACGCTGCGGTTTTAGCTCCAGCTTCAGGGACTGTTAGCAGCATTACTGAAAGTAGCGTTGGTGGTTACGACGTGAAGATCGGACAAAATGACGTGTATGTTCCTAGCGGTAGGAAGCTGAACTTCTCGGTAGGGGACAAGGTAAAGAAGGGGCAGAAGCTGTCTAGTGGCACTATTAATCCGCACGACCTTCTTTCTAAAACCAATATCGATACCGTTCGCGCTTACATGTCTAGCGAGATTCATAAGGTATATGCGAATGAGGGAATCAAAAAGCGAAATGTGGAAGTTGTAACCAAGGCTCTTACAAACCTCGGTGTTGTCGATGACGCGGGAGATTCAAACTTTGTCCGTGGTGACATGGTACCCCTCACTAGAGCGGCAGCACTCAACAAGTCCCTCAAGAACCCAGCGAAGGTAACTCCTGTACTCAGGGGTGTTGAGACGTTACCATTGGACCAAACAACTGACTGGATTGCTAGACTACAGTACAGAAGGCTGAAGGAGACATACATCAGAGCTGCTAATGAAGGTTGGAAATCCGACATTCACGGAACCCACCCGGCACCTGGTATCGCGTTCTCTGCTGAGTTCGGTCGCAAAGATAAAGGCGAGGGTCCGTACTAATGACATCAGCAAAAGAGGCATTAGGGCCCGCATCCATAGTTAAAGGTCGTATTATCAACGTAGACGTGAAGAGGTTCACGGTTGATGTTGAAACCGACAAGTCTCAGCAGATCTATTATGGAATCCCCGTTGCCGGACTATACATGAGTCCTATGCATGGCGCTGGCGCATATCATATGCCGGAAGTTGACTCTAAGTGCTTCGTATTTCTTTGCGCTGATGGGAGTAAGTTCGTACTAGGATTCTCGATTGATAACTCTCCCAAGAAAGCCGAGAGCGAGGCAACAAGTGACGATGACTTCGGGCCAGACCATGCGGGAGAAAGAGAGCCCTTAGAACCTGGTGATATTTACTTAGGAACAGCCGATGACAATAGGGTGATTATCAGGAAAGGCGGGATCGTACAGATAGGCTCTACTGGTCTTTCGCAACGTATATATCTACCCGTAGAGAACATGGTCAGAGACTACTTCCAGAGATACCATGCCATTAGCCCCCTTGGTGAGATTGAGTGGGGGCATGCAACACTTATCGCTGACGAAAACCCTTCCAGCGGTGCCGGCTCACTTGAGTTTAGCGACTATTTCCTCGAAGACGGAAAGGAGAATAAGCTCAGCTTTATTGAGCAGACCCCCGTACTGGTTCGATATAACATTAAGGACCTCTGCCAAGAGGATGTTACCAAGGGAAAGTACTCAGTTGAAGTTCGTATGGGACGCTTAACAACCGAGACATTAGACCCTGAAGAAGACATCGAGCACGTATTCGCACAAGAGCTATACAAGGTGGGCGACAAAAGAGCGGAGAACCCAGTCAGGTCTTCTCTTTCTGATGAAGGGGGAACAGGTATACGCTCTGAAGAGAAGGGGATACTTAGCTGCACAATATACTGCCACGATGAAGGCGCGAATAAAGATAAAGTTACGTATGCGTTCCAAGTTAATAGGGACGGGGATAACTTTATCTTCTCGCGGGGACATACTCATGTAGAGATAGCAGAAACGGTATACGCTAACATACATAAAGGCGCTAAAATAGAGTACGGTGACAAAGGGGTCTCCGGAAAACAATCTGTAATCGAATTATTACAGAGTAATGAACTTCGTACGCAATTGAAGGCTATCGTGCACGAGGTTTTAGACGACATGGAAGTTGACGCTACGAACATAAAACTTAACGCCACGGGAGAAGTTCACTTAGGCGAAGGGGCTGACGACTTTGTGGTGAGGCTAAATGCTCTTGAAACGTTTCTCAAAACAGGATTTAGTTGCACAACAGCCTTTGGACCTTCAGGTCCTATGACAACCCCCTTTGCTCCTGACGTCGGTTCAACTAAAGTTAAGGTGAACAAGTAATGCCTCTAGCGGACACAGGAACAGTTACATCGATGATGGACAATGCTATCCAGAACATTACGAACAACCTACCGACAACGGAGGATGGTGTAGCGGCATGGGACGCAGCAGCACAGTGGGCTCCTGTAGCGACAGCATTTTTTAGCAATATGGCTGTTCCCAGCGTAACACCCTTGGGGGTGGTGGCGGGTGAATCGGCATTCATCACAGCTGCTAAAGAGGCCGTTGGTTCAGATAACTCTATGAGCGACGACGGTCTCGCAGCTGGTTTCAAGGCGTATGCAGATGCTTTGGTGGCTGTTCCGGCAAACATAATGCCTATACCACCTATCACGCACACGTCACCGACAACTTCACCAGAGATAAACTTGTCAGCGGTTGCTCCTTCCGAGACGACTTTGCCGGCAACAACTATTTTGTATAATCAGCTTCTGCCATGGGCTGTAACAGGTATTCAGACCACCCCAGGTGCTCCGCCAGTAGTGGCTCCCTGGACATAGGAGAAAGAGATGGAATTGATTCAGAAAATTAAAGGACCGCTTTTTGAGAAGGTGGCGGCTAAGATTTTACTGGGGGACAATCCTGCTACATACCCAAGTGAGCTTATCGCCAACTTGTACAAGCAGCACCCTTACCTCGGTAAATATCAGGTAAACATCTCTATTGAGGGGCAGGACCCTTCAATGGGATACATGTATGGTGTTTTCATGGTGACTCACGCAAGTGATGTTCCTCCTGAACCTGGTGTGAAAAGGATGGGTGAGGTGATAAGTCAGGGACAGGCACAAGCCCCAGATCCTGCTAAGGCAATTCGAATCCCTATTATCGTTGAGAACAAAAGAGCATACAGCTTCGACGTATTCATCTCTCCTGACGGTCGATTCATGCCTCTTAATGAGTCTAGGGTTTCTTCTGCTCTATTCGATACGAGTCCGTTTGCTGTAGCGCCTAAGCCTAACCCGGCTCAAGCAGCTAGTGCATCACCGTCAATGCCGCAGGGGTCCCAAGGCAGAGACGCTCCTATGAATGCCACAACAAAAATGGCTTCTGCGCTCTTCAGCAATATCGACCGCGATGACGTCAAGAACTTCGTTGAAGACATCAGCAAGCAGGAAGACCTTAAAAACGCGTACGATATCAATCCGGTTTTCTCCGAGTCTCTCCACAGAATGGTTGCAGGTTCCACTGTGAAACATTCCGTTAAAACGGCTTCCGCACCTGAAGAGTTCTCATCCGCTGTCATTTCTAAGACAAGCGGTGGCTTTATTATCAAGACTTCCAGCGCTCTTAGTGCAGGAAGAACGGTAAAGGTGTCTAACAAAGAGGCACAGCTAGCTTTGCCTGTAGAGATTAGACAACAGGTTATCAAGACTGGTTCGGCCTTGATGGTGCCTGATGGTAATGAAGGACTTCCCTTTATTGAGGACACAGAGGGGCTTTCAATTGCCGATAAGTCTGGCGTATACGCCGTTATGACTAAGACAGGAAGCTCACAAAGAGCTGCCGTAATTACAGAGGTCACCCGTATCGATGGTACGACATCAGACGCTTGTCTAGTTGTTGGTAAATCAGGCGCTTCTTACCAAGAGAAGGTTGCTGGCGTTCGCTGTGGTGATGTCGAAACCGCATCATTAGAAGGACAAGAACCCAAAGGAGAAGGGGTATTCATCTTCAAGAGTGCTGGTATTGTCATGGAGCCTGTGGAAGTTCTACACACAATCTATGAGGGCGACCAGACTACATTTGCTTACACACACCCACTAAGGGGTCTAGGCCACCTCAAGGTGGCATCTGTTAATAAGGTTGTCTCTGTAGACGACAGCACGCAGCTTATCCCCGATGACTTTGCTTTCATCCCACTATCGTTCGGAGTGAGATACTCAGACGATGCGACGGCTATGAATAAGATCGCTTCACGAAACGCACGTATCAATACCGTATCCCTCATCGGGAATGGTGGGGAGTTCAGCTTTAGAGGGGGCCGTATTGATGAGGAGGCTCTATCTAACCTTTCTATGGATGATACTCTTCTCGCTCTATCTGACATGGGTGATACGGCAGACGGTGCTTACGAAAAGATCGCGATGGCAGCTTCTGGTAAGACAGCCGTTTTCCAAGCTACCATGCCGCAGAAGGTAAAGGTTGCAGAGGCTGATAACAGTGATGCTGTAGAGCTAACTAATCTTATTAAAGGAAACTTCGTAAAGGAGGCCGCTACTTTCACCAATGCTGAAACGGTGGATGCGGTTCTGAGCCTGAACTTTATCACACCTGAAAATGTAGCGGGATATATCGACTCGATTCCTACATTTGAGGAGTCCACCTCTAAGCTTGCAGAGCTTTTGATCGGTGTGCGCCTGGGGCTGTCTGACGTCCCCGAGGCTGCTGTATCCTCAGCGCTGGGAGGTATGGAGCGGGCGATTACGGGTCTTAAGAAACTTCAGGTACGAGCAAACATGGTTGTATAAGGCATGAGGCACCCGGCAGAATATTGGCTCAAGTACATGCTTATGTTCTCGGATTTGTCAAATGCTCAGATTTCCGAAACTGCTGTCATGTACGGTATGCAGCCACCCTCAATAGAGTACCTTAGCGGCCTAAGGGAAGGGCTTATGGGTACCCGTCCGTCTCCCTTCCGTATGGACTTTGCGCCATCACGCAATTGGGTTCGCCGCCAAAGATTCTTATCTATGGCAAGGGGAGACGAACACGCCTCAAACGCACGTGAACTATTAGGCAATACAAAATGCCGAAAGGTAGTCGAGACTTTATTACTGGCTAATATGGAAGTGGGCCCTGTGTCTGAGTTTGTTCTAGAAATCACAGGAGTTTCCGTACCTAAGAAAACAGTGGATCTATACCGACACTACTTCTGGAACAGGGACCTCCTCTCTACGAGAGAGTGGTTGGACTATTTAGATGAGTACGAGAATGGTAAGATGTTATCCTCGTGCTACAGCCAAGGCGGTGAGTATGCCCTTTGGAAACTTGGGCATCGTGTAGACCTCCCCAAGGAAGAGGTTCTAAGCAGTGTGTTTCATGAGTCAGCTATGCGCTTTTTTGAGACCAGTCAGTTTGACAACACACGTGATACGGCAATGACAGCTAAGTTGTGGGCAGAGAGTCTTTTTAAAGCGAATGAGGAGCTTGAGAAGAGCGGAGACGCTGTAAAACAAGTCCTAGACAATCTCAAAGATATCGCCATCAAACTCGGAAAAAGAGACATAACGAGTATTGATGATTTAGGAGAAGCATAATGTTTGGTGGTGAAGGAATTGGTGTTGAGCCGGTAGTATTCAAAGAGTCAAGCACCTCAATAGAAGGTATTCGTGTTGAGTATCACATCGATGAAAACCGAGTTCAGTTTCATCTTTGGGCTGATCCAGAGTTTCCGAATGAGACAGGGGCCAAGTTGTCTAAGGGACTTAAACAGTTCCCAAACGAAAATGTTATCGTCGACTTTGTCCCGGAGGTCGACAGCTGGTACGTTGAGGTCAACAGTTTAGCTGTATCTCCAACAGATATGCTTGTTGAATCAATCGTTAAGAAGATGGCAAAAGCGGTGAACGGGAATGGCTAAGAAGCAGAAAAGCTATTCGTCGCAGGTTGCCGCTATGGCCCCAGCGTTTGCCTTGAAGGCGGTTGTTGGCGATCTGCCGAAAGCCGGTGTCGAGAAGGCAGTCGAGTCCAAGCTTAAAGGTAGTAAAGATTCTCTTAAATCCCTGCTTGCTAAAGGGTTAAAAGGGCGTGGATCAGGAAGAGCCTTAGGTGCTGGTATTGGCATCGCTTCTGCTCCTCTATTTGTTGGTGGCTTGAAGAAGCTTACAGCAAAAGACGACTCGACTAAGATGAAGGGGCTTGCGATGATTGGTGCGTCAACCATGGCGTACCAAAGCACTAAGGGGCTTGCTGAGGGCTATAGAGAAGCCCGTGTAGCAAATATGTCCAAAGCAAAAGCGATAGGAGAGGGGCTCAGACTAGGTGCGATTAGAACAGGGTACAAACTGCCTATGGCACTCGCGATGGGTATGAGTGTTGCAGCTGGTCGTAAGAAATCAAAGGGTGGTAAAGATGCGTCGAAGGCAAAGAAGCTTTTGGCTCCCGCTCTGGGCGGTGCTGTATTAGGCGCATTGTCAAGGGGTGGAGAAGGCGCAGCAAAAGACCTCTTAGGGGGTAAGGGAATGAAGAGTGCGTTTAGAGGATTTGGTCCAAAAGCTGCTGGTGGTGCTGCTGGTGGTTTACTCGGCGGTCTTGTGCTCGGTGGTGTAATTGATCACGCGATGAAATCCCTTGAGAAGAAGGGGTCTGTTGAAGACATGGAGGCTAACTCCATTGAGAAGCTGGCAGGTTTAGAGCTACTTCTTCCCAAGCTTATGGGGCTTCATGCAGCGCAGAAAGCCGGTATGGGCTACGGTCGTCTTGGTCAGATGCTTGCAAAAAGCCCGTTGAAAGGGATAGTTAGGAACTCTGAAAAAGCCAAAACGAAGCAGCTTGCAATCGGAATCAGAGAAGGGCTTGCTGGTAGACAAGGCACTGGCGTCAGATCTGGTACCGCCCTAAACATGGGTGTTCCTCTCGCGGGATGGGGGCCTGAGCTGAAGATGCAGCGCGAGCTTGGAATCAGTATCGGAAAGGGCTTGAGGGGCGTTCCACCAGAGTTCAGAGTTAGGGCTCTGGACGGACTGAAAGGATTTATTCAGCGGAACCCGAGTATGAGAAGAACGAAAGCTGGTGAGCCAGTTGCTGTTCTAAATCAAATTCCCGATGCTGTTGATATGGCTGTGGGCCGTAAGGCGTTACCTGGTAACCGTAGATTGAATAAGCTCTTGTACGGTGGACGAGGAGGACTCGGAAATAAACTACCGAGAGCAGGTATTGCCGACAGTAAGAGTAAGATACGTGAAAACCTCGGTAACGTGATCACTGGGGGCGGCGGACTTGCGATGCTTGCTGCTGGCGCTTCTGCGACAAATCCTCTTACAGCAATACCTCTCATCGCTATCGGTGGGCATGGAGCGCTTAGCGGAATCAAAAACGTTGTTGCTAAGTCAGATCTGGTCAAAAGTCAGGCACTAAGTCAGGGTGGGAAGGGTATTCGAGAAGCATTCTTCCCAAGGCTTAGTACTACCCGAGCTAGCCGGATTGGCGATCACGCTATGGACCTCGGTATTTCACCAGGGGCTAGAGACTTCGGTCGGATGATTGGTGGTTTAGCGAGGGGTGCTACAGAAGAAGGTAATCGTGCCCTTAAGAACGTAGCTTTCCAAAAGTACATCAACAGAGCTGCCGGAGCTAACAAGATATCCCTGAAGGATGCTGTTACTCCAGCAGTGCTCGCTGGTGGAACTGGTGCTGGTATATACAACTTGTCCAGAGCTGCTAAGGACCGTAGGGGCTAGAATGAGTCTGAGCGACTACATCCTAAAAACCGCTGAGCCGGCACCTTCCAAGAAGGAGGAGCACGGCACCGGTATCCCTTCGATGAAGTCGTGGTTCAAGCCGTACGCGCATCAAAAGAAAGCCATCGATAGATTATTCAGTAATAAAGGCAAGATGATTCTTGCACATGAGATGGGTACCGGTAAGACGGTAACGAGTATTTATGGATTCGAAAAACTCAAGCATGAAGGCAAGGCAAAAAGGGCTATTGTGGTCGTACCGTCTGGCCTTAGGGCTAACTTTGCCAAAGAGGGTGTCGAGAAGTTTACGACTTCGTCTTTCCAGGTCGTTGGCTCATCTGCTGAGAAGCGTAAAGACGATAGGTACGTAAGACCAGGTACCGAGAAAGACACAGACTACACGATTGTGTCATACGCTCAGTTCCGAAGAGACCCGAAGGGTTTCATGGAGCGTACCGGTGCTGATACCATCATCTTTGATGAGTTTCACAAAACTAGAAATGAGACAGCAGGTACATTCAAGGCGGCATTAGAAGCTAGACCATACGCAATAAATGTGATGGGGCTTACTGCTTCAATGATCAATAACTCTCCGTCCGAGATTGCTTCCTTGCTTACCATTACTGAAGGTAAGCGGGATATGTCTCCCAAACAATTCAAACGAAAGTACATCCAGACAATTGGATTTACAAAGGGCTTCGGTGGTTCAAAGAAAGCTGTGAAGGGTCTACGTAATGTTGAGGACTTGAAGATGAGAACTCAGCCTAAGATTGACCTTGTCGAGACTAAAGATCTGAAGGGCAAGACGATGCCCAGGAAAGACTTGAAGAACGTAGACGTTCCGATGAGCGAGGACCAGTACCAACTCTACCAACTTTCATTAGATAAGCTTGGGCCCCTCAAAGAACGTATTATCCGAAGAGACCCAAACATCTCTGTCAAAGATGCTCGCAACCTGTTCGGACAACTAACGCAGGCTAGACAACTAGCCAATGCTATACACACTGGTCGAAAAGACATCGACCTAGCTACGTCAGCAGAAAAGTCACCCAAGGTTAAGAAGGTTCTTGACGACACAGCCGCCCACCTGTCAGAGAAGCCCGACGCAAAAGTAGTTCTCTACTCAAATCTCGTCAGAGGAGGCGTTGATGTTCTCACCGCTGGATTACGCGCTCGCGGAATCGATCATGCAGTGTTTGTCGGAAAAGGAACGGATGTCGGAGGAAATAAAGTCACCGCAGTTTCAAGGCAACAGGGAGTCCAAGACTATAAAGACGGTAAGAAGAAAGTTATCGTACTATCTGGGGCTGGGGCTGAAGGGCTTAACCTCAAAAACAGTACAGCTTTTTATAGCTTAGACGGCCACTTCAATCCACAAAAGATCCTACAGGCTGAGGCCCGAGCAAGGAGACTTGGTGGGCAGTCCCATAGAGCTATTGAAAATCGTGTAGTTGATGTTCGAAGGTACAGGAGCGTTGTTCCCGATTCTGCTAAACCGGGATTCTTCGGAAAGCTTATCGGTAGAAAGTCTGATCAGACAACGGATGAGTGGATGTACAATGTTGCAGGTAACAAGTACAGTACCCAGTCAAGGTTCTACTCTACCTTCAAACAGCCGGCTAAACACCTTTATAAGTATCGAGATAGTAATGGGAAGGTTCGCTATGTTTACCCCAAGAAAAAAGGACCAAGAGGATTTTTTAAAAATCTCTTCAGTAGAAAGGATTCTTCTGGAAGTACCCAAGATGCAGCCCCAAAGCCTGAGACTATCAAAAACGCTAAGTAGGTGCGACGGCTGTAAGCACTTCGTATACAGTGCCGGAAGGGCGTGGAGCAACGAGGGTGATTGCATCCAGTTCAGAACTCCTGTGCGAGGAGACTTCGTTTGCGATTCTTATGAGAGTCTTGATGAGTCTGGGCTCTAATCCCCTACACTTATCTCAACTTTCCCCTTACGCATGTTTAGGTTTACTCTGCACCCAGGAACCATTATTCTGGCCATGCTTTTAATAATATCTTTATTACCGGGTGATATTGGTGGCCACATCATTAGCGTAAGATGGTTGTCATGAACGACTACATCAACAAGGTCATTACCCACAGCTCTGGATATAGAGCCAACAAAGGACTTGAACGGTTCTTTAATAGGACTTTCCATGTTTAAGTTCCAAAAAGCACGGTCCGGTAATTCTCTAAACTTAGAGATGTTTCCCACAGAGTTCGTAAGCTCATTTATGAATATACCGATTGCTGGAGAACTAGAGAAATTTTCTTTCGAGGGGCGCAGGTACCTACTTCCGGTTTACGATACGCCTGCTAAGAGGGTTCTCTTGCAATGTGGTCGACAGGTAGAGAAGTCTACTACGCTTGGTAACATCACGCTTACCTACGCCATGCTACGCAAACACTTTAGAAGTTTGTTCGTTTCGCCTACGCAGCAGCAAACCGAAACGTTCTCTAGAGACCGTATAACTACACCTATTGAGCTTTCGGATACTTTGACAGCCTTCTCCAAAGGGGAGAACACGAAGAACAATGTTCTTTACAAGAAGTTTCTCACTGGGTCCGATGTCACATTTAGGTACGCGTTCCTACACGCAGACCGTGTCCGTGGTATTTCGGCAGACATGCTGCTCTTAGACGAGATTCAGGACATCCTCACCGAGGTTATACCTGTTATTGAAGAGGCGCTCGCTCACAGCCCATTTCAGATACTTCGTTATTCTGGAACGCCTAAGTCTTTAGACAACACCATTTCATACTACTGGGAACAGTTCAGTACGCAGAATGAGTGGGTCATTCCATGTGACGGTTGTAATAAATGGAACGTCATCGAAATGGCAAGTCTAGGAGATGATGGACTCATCTGCACAAGGTGCGGTAGACGAATTCACTCTGATCATCCAAGAGCCCAATGGGCGTCTATGCGCTCGCCTCAATGGCTTGCCAATCCTCCAATAGCTAGACCCTTTGAAGGTTATCGAATTCCACAGTGCATTGCGCCCTGGATCAATTGGGATTCGATTATGGACAAGAAGAAACGATACTCTCCCGCTCAGTTCTATAACGAGGTCTTAGGTCTTGGGTACGACTCTGGGCACAAGCCCATCACAAGAGACATGCTCATTAAATCTTGTACGAACCGTTCTATGGCTGATGCTAAAAAGTTCGCTGGTAGGTCAGACATCTATATGGGCGTGGACTGGGGAACTGGAGAGAACTCGTACACCGTAATGACCATAGGCTGTTACTTGCAGGACAGGTTCCACATCCTCATGTGCAAACGCTTTGAGGGTGAAGAGTCGAACCCAGAGACAACTATTAACATCATCTCTAAGTACATACGCCAGTTCAATGTGAAGATCGTTGGTACTGACTATGGTGGTGGATTTGATAGGAATGATAAGTTGATTAGAGCTTTTGGTGTAGAGAGGATTGCCCGATACCAATATGTGAACACACGCAAGATATACTTTGATAAACATCTCTTACGGTTTATGGTTAATCGTACAGAAGCCCTTATGGCGATTATAAATTGTATCAATAGGTGTGATACTTTTGTCTTTCCAAAATGGGAGGAGTTCGAGTCTCCCTTTGGAACGGATTTGCTGTCAGTGTTTACCGAGTATAATGAAGCGAGGCGTACAACAGTTGTAAGCAAATCGCCCGGTGCAACTGATGATACATTGCACTCATTGGCTTATTGTTTTCTTGCCTCTATGATAAGGCACCCGCGACCTGATATTATTACACCAGATAAGGACAAGGCATAACCGGAACTGTGATGAATGATCTGGAAAAATATCTGATGACCAAAGAGCCCACCAGGGTGGACAAAGAACAACTCATGGCAATGGCCAAGCGCGCAGCTGCTCGGTATATTGAGGATGATGTTTCTCTGAACGATTCAATCACTGGGATGGCTAAAGAGGCTTCCCTTACGGATGAGCAGGTGAAGCGTGTTGTTGAATACGCAAATAACGCCACCTTCGCTACCTTGTTTAAGAACAACTATGATAAAAACATTACTTTCCCAATGGCCGACACGAACGCAGTACTAGGCGGTGTTCAGGAGACCAAAGAGAAGGTATCGGAGGTTATTGTGCCAAGCGACTCAAACGGATACATTCCGGGTCAGGAATACGTAAGCTTAGAGGAGGCTTTCAAAACCTCCGACGATTTCCAAAAGACCGCCAGCGTAGATGATACGTCTAAGAATAAAAAACAATACTTAGACCTTACGCAGGAGCTGCACAACCTTAACCACGAGAAGACAGTTCTTTCAGCCGCGCTGATTGACGGACTGAATTCAATGAAGGATATGTGTAAAGAGGCCTCAGCTGATGGCTACGCAGCATCAACTGTTGGGTCAGTCATTTTAAGTGCTGGTCCTTCCAAAGGTCTTGTTGATGTCATCCAAGATTATGTTGGTACAGACCTTGTTGACTTCTCTTCTAAAACAAAGCTTGCGATGATGGGATACTCACCCGTCCCAGGTAATCCCATGACCGGGCTTACGCAGGACCTTGAGTCGGTCTCGAACAAACTCATCACGTCTCAGCAGGCGATCACAAGAACCCAAATGGCAATGACTGAGCTGCTTGCGGTTCTCAAAGGCTCCGAGATCGGCGGACCAGCCGCCAGACTTTTTAACCCGCCAGGTGGTGCACCAATGATGGATGCGCCTCCTCCCGAGGGCGCTCCTGCTGGAGGTATGCCTCCGCAGAAACCTGCTGCTGCGCAGCTATTTTCACCCAAGGGTCCGGCTCAGTAATTATTAGGCGGTAATAATGGCTACTCTCGAAGAGATCGCAGCAAGGAATAAAAAACTGGGCTTGCCCAGCAATGCGAACATGTTTCATCGTGGGGCTGAGCGGCTTAATCGCTTAGCATGGTCTCCATTAGTGGGTGCCGCTAAGTTGCCTACCGAGGGCGCAAGAAACATACTCAGTGGTATGCTTTTCGGACCAAAGAACACAAACCCTTTGAGCCCTGCGTTTGGGCAACGTTTACACGCAGACGGTAACAAGCTGAAACAAATTTCCAGGGCTGAGTACGACGAGATTATGTCTGGGGCAAAGAAGGGTAAGGCGTACAAGACAACGACCGGACCTATGACAAGCGCCTATCACAAAAAGTTATACAGACCGGGCGGTCTGGTTGGGCTAGCGCAGAAGCACCCTTTAATGGCTGGTGGTGCTGGTCTCCTTGCTTACTACTTAGCAACTAACGCTGGCGCTCGACAGGCTGCTGGTGGAATGGCATCAGGGATGTCACCGACATTAAATATGGCACCCACAGAGGCCGTTCAAAAGACGTGGGCACAACCAAGCTATCAAAATCCTTTAGCTAGCGATGTATGGGGAAAATAATGGATACGAAGGACGTTCTTAAAACAAAGTTGGCTCAAGCGGTTAAGTCATCGCAAGCTGAAAACGCAAGGGCTGCTCTACAGCAGGTGCTCGACCACGGAACCCGTAAAGACATCGACCTGATTAAGGCAGCTTCGGTTAAGAAGAGGGTTGCTACAGGCGTTGGTAAACAGGTTGCTAAGGGTGGTGCAAAACCTGCTAAAGAAATGGGTAAGATACGTCAGGCCATCAAGTCTAGTGGCGACATAAGCAAGGATCTTTCCCCCACCATAAAAACAATTGCCGCAGCTGTTAGCTTAGGTGCCGCCGCAAAGCCTCTTGCATCTAAAGCTCATAGGGCCTACAAGCTACGTAAAATGTCCCCACTCAAACGAGCGCTTAGCAAAGGATTTGGTAAAGACACATTGGGTAGAAAGGCGCTGACATTTGGTGCCGGGGCTGCTGGTATCGCTGGCGGTATCAAGGGAATAGAGGCTCTAAGCGATGCCGCAATTAAGCCTATACAGAAACGTAAAGCCTTCAATGACATGATGGACGACAACCCAGCCCTCAAAAAAGAGAATCCAAAAGACGTGAAGAGGGTCTTCAATACACTCTTCCGTTTTAATCCAAAGATGGCTGGTGACCCGTTGGTAGCAGGTTCATTCATGAAGAGAACGCTACAGTTTAAGGATGAAGGTATTCAGCCTGTTGACGTGAAGACTCTTACAGAGGTTGCTCGAAACATGAGTGGTGGTAAGTCTAACTCTATTTTGGGCAGCGCCTTTCTAGGCGGGGCTAAAGAACTAGCTTCTTTCGCAGGGTAGTATGAGCAGTAAGGAACGAACCAGTGTCTCTGAGGCACTTACAACTCCGTTAGGTAGAGGGCTTTCCTCTGCTGGTATGACGGCCTTGACCTTGGCAGGTGTGAATAAGCTGCTGGGTACCAGGAAGGCATCGGAGTTGTTTGCTCGTATGGGGGCCAGAGCACCGATGGTATCTGCTAAAGGTATCGCTGGCGCTTCGCTTGGTTCAGGAGGGTTGTCTGCTCTAACCGCAAATATGGACAGATCGATTTACGCAAACCACTTAGCCGACAAACTAAACAGAAGGGGTAAAGGCTTCACAAGCAACGAGAAGAAGCTTGTGGGAAGAGCGATGTCGAGTGGTCCAGAGTTCGGTTCTAAGTCTTTCTCTGAGCACTATTTTTCGCCCGCTTCAATGGGGGCGTTCAGAGCAGCGCTGGGTGGTTTAATGGGGGGCTTCTCTCCTATGGCTGCTATTGAAGGCGGCTTGGCAGGATCTGGTGGCACAGTGGCAAACAAGGCGATCATGTCTAGAGCACTAAAGAGTAGAATAGACAGTGGTAAGCGTCTCACTCCCGCAGAAGCACGCCTCGCTAGAATGATCGGGGGCGGACCAAATGCTTAAGCTTCTTACATTTCCTGGAGAGGACGACCAAGGTAATGTTTTTGTACAGGCTATTGAGCCATCGAAAGGCCTGACTAAAACGGCAAGTGCGAACTTGATGCCACAGATCTCATCTTATATCGATGGCATTAAAGCAGACGACAGACACCTATACGTTCTCGTCAATGCGCTTGGTGCTGGAGAGTTTTACGGTAGTAATATTAACGGTGACTACTTCGAGGAGTCTGAGCTAAATCCGCCTTGTGGTACCGATATGTTCGGCTACAAGACATTCGGTAAGTCAGGCGTATATAGGCACCACAAGAACAAAGACATCACAAAGTCAATGGGGCAGGTGGTTTGCTCCTGTTACAACAAGGTGATGCACCGCGTAGAGCTTATCATCAAGATTGATAGAGAGAAGGCATTTCTCGAAGGGCATCGAGACCTGGTTGAGAGGCTTGATAGAGGAGAGCACCCAGCCGTCTCTATGGGGTGTAAGGTCAAGTACGACGTTTGCTCAATATGCGGTCACAAAAGTAAGACTCGAAAAGACTACTGCGTTCACACGAGAAGTATGATGGGTAAGGTCTACCCTGACGGTAGGAAGGTCTTTGTCTACAACCCAAAGCCAAGATTCTTCGACATCTCCTTCGTCGTTATAGGTGCGGATAGAACTTCGTACGCTATGGCTAAAGTGGCTTCTGTGCACACAACGTCTTCAGCACAAGCGGCAGAAGATTATGGACTAAGAGATGGTGACACGCTAAACATCCTCAAAGAGAAGTTGGCGACAAAGCAAAAGATGTCCAACATCCTTAAGCAGATTCCGGCTATGTCTGCCAAGGTCATGCCGGCTGTAGAGAGGGCGGATAAAACATTACCGAGTAATATTTTAGACTCTCTTGCTAAGCACCCTCTAAAGGATGTGCTGACAACTAGCGCAGCGAGTGGTATCGTCCTCAAGCCAAGTGAGTTCCAGAGGATTGTATTAATTCAGATTGGTAAGCCCGGTCTGGCAAACAAGCTCCATTCATCAGGGCATATATTTGAACCAAGCCTTAAAATTGATAGGAGTATTCCACTAGGTAGTCGTATGAGTTACTCTACACCCGTTAGGGATATACTTCTACCAATGATGAATTCACGTAGTGTATTTGGTCCTGTACTGAAAAGACGTATTATTATTGTACGTGGTGCAGAACCTTCTATAGGGAATCAGATAGGGAAAAGTTTTCTAAAGACAAGTCAGGTGAGACTTACTGAAGGAGAAGAAGCACTTCTTAACAAAATCTCGGATAGTTATAACGGCTATCGTGAACAATTAATTGAGAAGATCGGCAGCATTTGCTCCGATATCACACAAGGTGATTACAAGTTGCTCTCGAACATTTCAACGACCGAACTTGAAGATACAATGTTCGCAAACCCGATGACCAAGGAAGCTCAGTTTCCTAAAGCGCTACTCGGTGTTTTGCCAATGGCATATCTTTACGGCGCGCATGTAAGAAAAAAACAACGTGCTGGTAAGTCAACTGGTCCGCTTGATCGGTTTGTAGAGAAACATCCGATCTTAGCAACTTCTGTATTTGTGGGGCTTACTAGACTAGGGATGAACTTGAACAAGTCTCCCATGATGAATAAGCAACTCAAAAAGGTAGTTGGTAAGTTTGAATTATGAGGTATCTAGGTGAATTATTCCCGCCCAAGATGGTGCCCTATACTGAGTATTTTTTAACTTAAAATCAAAACTCTAAGGAGAGTATAAAATGAATGAACTGTTAGCTCAGGCATATGGTACCTACGAGAACATTAACGCAAACAATGGCGTCGAGAAGACCGCTGAAGCAGCACTGATGGAAGAACTCCAGAAAGTTGCTAACGCAGAGGGCATCGATCTTAACGATTTCTCTGATGATGACATCATGGAGATTCTGCAAGAGGCTGTTAACGGTGCAGAAGAGGTAGAGAAGACTGCTTCTGATGAGACTGTTGAGGAGACTGCTGAGGTTACTGAAGATGGACAAGAGAAGCTTGCTGAGGCAGACTTCCTTGGTCGTACGATGGCTCACGCTTTCTACGACGAGCTTACCGCTATCCAAAACGGAACCGAGAAGACTGCTTCTGCTCGGCCAAGCGATTCCTTCCTGAAGGTTGCTGCTGATGAGACCACCGATGAGGAAGGTCTTGCAATGGATAACTACGACTTCAGCGACGAAGAGTTTGCCACGCAATTCAATGAGGCAGCTGTCGCACGCGCAAACGAGATTCTTGACTTCC
>CEPH01009386.1_pt1 | contig 22774 bp, 36 predicted proteins | sample 530571 | NCBI WGS metagenome assembly CEPH01 (sample SAMEA2620413, study PRJEB7988) | marine metagenome | biome: marine biome (ENVO:00000447); feature: surface water layer (ENVO:00002042); material: "saline water (ENVO:00002010), including plankton (ENVO:xxxxxxxx)" | depth 5 m | reverse complement strand
TGATAACCTTTTTCATTGGTTCTAAAACCAATAGATAATCCAGATAAAGCTCCCATCTTCATCAGTTCAAAGGCTTCTTTACCTGCTTGTGTACCTAACGCTAATTTACCTTTCACATAAAGACCTTTTTCATCTTCTCTTATTTCTTCGTAAACTCCTATAGGCATATCTGATTTGTGTTGATAAAGCATCTTCACACCTTTTGGACCTTTCTTTTTCAAAGATTTTTCAAAAGCTCCTTTTTTTATGACGTCATTGCCTAAATCCGTGTTGTTAAAAACAGAGCCATACCCCTCAAAAACACCTTCCTCTTTTTCTTCATCGTCCATCGGCATTTTTATATCGGCTTTGAATTGAATCTGAGTCTCGTAATCTTTTGTCTCATTACAAGAGCAATCTTCTTTTTTCTTAGGCTTCTTCGGCTTTTTCTTGTCATCGTCATCATCGTTATAACCGCTCACATCTCTCCCTTCCGCAGCGATGTACGCATCGTGCGATGCACAAGGCATATATACTGTTTTACCATCTTCTGTGTGTGAGTGTGTGCCTGAACAGCCTATTTGTTCTGCTCTTGCTTCCGCTTCGGCTTCTGTCGTAAAGACATCGTCCCTCAGTTCTTGTTTAGCTTGGTCATTCCCTTTGGAGTCATCGTATGCGTTTGCACAGACAGCGTACCTTTGATCTTGATCATATTCATCAGTCATAGTGCTATCTCCCATGCATCTGTTTAAATAATCCTCTCTGCTTTCATCCCTACTTGGTTTCGGTATCGGCATAATAAATTGTATTATAAATTGTTATCAATTAACAATATCATTTTCATCGGCATAGATTATCACACATCTACAGTTAATAACATTTTTGGCTCCGCCTCTTGCATCGCCTGCATATGCCATTGGTAATCCGCCAACGACAAAATCGTCATCCATGCCAACTCTTTGTCCGTTAGCTTCAGCATGAATAGACCTTGTTCTTGAATCGTTTGTTGCCACCCATTGTTTGACCATAGGAATTGCATAATCATCTTTAACCTTTTGATGATAAGAATGATTAGCAAAACTCGCTGCGTTATGTGTTTCAGTTCTTGCTATTAAAGCTCCTCTGCTTCTGATTATTGGAAGAATGATTTTATCTATCTCTTTTGCTATTTGCGGTAGCGTTAGATTGTTTGCTCTACCATCTTTAATAATTTTATCAACTCTCCTTGCCAATCTATCTGAAACTCCTACTAGAAAAAGTTCTCTTGAGCGAAAATACTCATTAGCCAAGTTATCAATATCTACATTTCTATCAAAAACTAATGCTTCTTCTTTAATTAAATCTTTGTACTTAGCTTCATTCATATCATAAACCATACGAAAAATTCTTTTGAAGTGTTGTAACATTACTGGAAAAAGTTCTTCGTTTATTGCTCCAACCAAAACATCTTTTTCAAAGACACCAGTTTCCTGATAAATAAATGTTCTTGTTCTGACTGCTTTTCTTAAAAGACTGGTTAGCTTTCTTAACAAGATTCTTTCTAAGTTTCTTCTTATTCTTAATTGTTGTCTAACTTCTTTTGCTCTGTTTATTCTTCCTTGTCGGAAGTTGAAAAGTTTTTTTAGTTCCCTTGCTAAATTCATTGATTGTGTTGTCTTAGCATCTGTTGTTTTCTTAAATCAGCTAAAGTCTTTTTGGACTTTTTTTTTGATGAGTCTGCTTCATTTAGAACTCAATGGGTGTCCTTTAGGAAAAAGATCGTTGTCGTGTTTGCCGCCTTGATGTCTGCCTGTTCTTAAAGCAAAAAGGAAACTGTTCACGCGAGCATAAGCCCAACGATCAGCTCCACCTTGCCTTCTTACTGCAGGTCTAACCGAACTTGGATTCGTGTTGAAGGCTCCCACTCCTCTTCGGAATACAGCTTCTAACATTCTAACTGTGGCTCTTTTTTTAGGATTGTCGCCATATTTCTCGTTGTGTTCATCTACTTTATTTTTGAGAGCTTCTTTTACTTTGGCTGATACTTGCTTGGTATCTTCAACCGAGTCAATCCACCAACCCTCTTCAAAAGGTAGCTCTAAATCTTCAAGCCACTTTCTACCTTCAAGTTTTTTTGTGAGTTCAAGAATCACATCTTTCATGCCTTGTTCGCCAAGAGTTCCTATTACTCCCCATTTTAGTTGAGCTACCACTCCGCCCACATTAGACAAGTTCGGCTCTTTAGAACCATCTTTGAAAGCCTGACCATCTCGGAAATGCCTTGCTGCCCATGCTTCTCTTTCTTTTATCCATGATAGAACTGCAGGTGTTTCAGAGCCTTCTCTTGCTCTACCCCATAAGACAAATGCTTCATTGCCCCTTATATTGCCACCTGCTTTCCAAATTTGTTTCCCAACACCTTCTTCCTTAGTATTTTTGGCAAACTCATAACTGAATTGAGGATAGTTTGAATTTCTTAGACTAATTTTTTTATTGTCCCCTGCTTTTGGGAAGTTCGTTAAATCATCGTCTTTAAGAAAATCTTCATATTCTTTCTCATCATCTTCTTCCAATGGATTTTCAGGTTCTTCTGGGGCTTCGCTTCCCAGTGGGAATAGAGTTGCAGATATATAGATATCATCACCGCCATTGACAGGGGAAAGTCCTATAATCTCCCTTGCCTCGTTTCTTGTCATAATTCCTGCATTTACCGCAGAGGTTATGTTTTCGTAAGTTTTTCTTTTTCTTTCTGCTAATGCAGGTATGGCATCAATGTCGTATTGAAAATCAAGAGCATCACTAAACATAGGCACAAGCCACTCATTCAAGTCTGATTGGATTAGTTTCAGATGCGGAATGATTGTTTCTTCATACAAAGCTAATCTAGCCTCTGCCACATTTGAGTAAGTTTGATTGTCAGGCACACCAACGAGCTGACTTGGCACACCGAAGCAAAGAGCAATATCTGTGGCACTCATGTGCTTGAGATTAATAAAGTCCATATCTTTTGGCGATAGACCCATTTCTTTCCAATCAAAGTCGCCTTCTAACAGCATAGGTCTCCCTGCATTGCCTGTGCCTACAAATCTGTTATTTAAGTCTGTCAGCAGTTGTTGTCTTTGGCTTTCTGTAAGGTTGACTGTGAAGCCTTGATCATCTTTTGGTTTGAATATCACAGCTCCACTTGGTCTTGCTCCATTATTCAAAAGGTTGATATTGTGCTTTGAAGAGAGGTTATGTTGATCTACTTCCACTGCTGCTGCTTGTAAAGGCGAACACCCATAATAATCATCAAGTGGATTCCAAAGTTTTATATGCTTTATATCTGAAAAACCTGTGTCTTGGTCAACATCAAAAACATCTTGCACTCTGCCATTGACTATATATTCGTATCTTTGCGGTATAGGTTTGCCACCACCTTTAATTTGTATTCTGTCAGGTCTAAGAAGATGTAACTCTCTAGGTGCACCAACATCTGAGCCGACTTTTAAAACATAAGCATTTCCACTTAAAAGTAAAAACCCAAATAGACTGTTGAAGAACTCTGAGTATGATTGTTGTGGGTTTGGTCTGTTTAAAAGGTCAATCAATGGGTGTTGTTCAATTACTTGGTCGCCTGATTTGACCATAAAATTGACTGCACCTGCTCCCTTTGAAATCTCATTTACGCAACGAAAGACTATTGCGTTTTTCATGTAGCCTTCTTTGGCTAGGTCTTGATACTTATAATTCTTAGCATCTCCTGAACCTACACCAAAATAGCCAACCATATTTGATTGCATGGATTTTTGCTGCGGTCTGAAAATATTCCTTATGTTATCTATTAATGCCATGATTACCTCTTAGCTTATCCTCCAATTTATCTCCCCCCTAGATTTGCTTAGTTCTGTTAAACCCCAAACTAAAGCATCTAATCTGTCTGGCGAAGGTTTCAATTGTCCTGTGAAAGTGCACATTTGAGATTCCAACTCAGGGAAAACTCCCATGTGATGTACTCTTTCTTGCTCGTACAATGAGGCGATTGGCTCTGCTCTTACGATCTTCCCTCTGGTAGCTTGTACTGACCTATATGGAATATTAACATCAAAGTTACGCAAAAGTCTTTCCACAAGGTCACCGCCATTGTTTGTTTCTGCTACTATTTTATCAGCATTCCAATCATAAAACAGATTTATAGCTTTCCTAGCCCACCTGTCAGGTGTCATTTTTCCACTTGCATCTTCCAAAACATAAAATCGTTTTTGGCGATCTTTGCCGACTACTACAATGCCTGTTTCATCAGAGTTTTCATTTGCAGTAACAGCAGGGTCAATAGCTACGATTATATCTGTGAGTTCTTGTTCTTCTTGTTCGCTCATTCTTGTTTTTTCTATCATAGGAAGATTCCACAATGCACCATCTATTGATTCAATGACTTCAGCGAACAATTCTTGCCTACCTAAAGTTGTGCCTTCATATCTTTCTTTTAGCATCTGTAAAGCAGATTCAGCTAAGTTTTCTTCATTTTCAAATGTGCTGCCCCTTGTTACATGACAATCCTCTCTTTCAATCAAATCTTTTATTAGTTTGGTGGGCTTTGGGGTAGTTGTGATTACACACTGTGGGTTTTTACCTAGACGCAGACCAAACATAAGTTGGTCAAATGCTTCCGGATATCTCCATGCAGCCAACTCATCACACCATGCTCTATGAAACTGCGGTCCACGAAGTCTGTCTGGCTCTTGTGCTGCATATCCTGAAATTTTTGAGCCATTGTGCAATCTTATTTCCGCTGTTGATGAGGAGTAACCTTTGTAATCTCTAGTTTTTGCATAACACTCTTTTGGAATTATTGATATCAGACCGCTGTGTCCGCCAAAGCAAACTCTTCTTAAATCTCCATGAGTTGGAGCCACAACCGCACAATTCACATTAGGGTTTCTTAAAGCATAAAGAGCGATGTCTTGTGCACCTGTTCTTGTCTTGCCCCAACCACGACCAGCTAGAATAAGCCATATATAAAATTGTTCCTTTGGAGAAACTTGCTTTGCTCTAGCTGTTTTTAGCCAATCAGTGTACAGAGCTATCGTCTGCTTGTTGCCTATCTCTTGCAACTGAGTCAAGCAATTCCATAGCTTCTCTGAAGGCATTTTCTTCTGAGATGTTTGCATTAAGTTCTACTTTTTCTGTTGATTCTCCCAATGCAAGTTTAGCAAGTTTCTGAGCTGCTATTGCTGCATTGGCTAGTGCGTTTATTTGTGATGGTATAAAACTCTTTTTGCCATTGTTTATGTCGTCTGTATTTTTTCTTAAGTTCTGACCAACTGTAGCCATAAGTGCCTTTGCTAAGTTGATAGAAGTGTTATCAAATTTCTTTGATTCTTCGGATAAGTTCTTTGCTCTTTCTTGGTCTAGTTTTTGAGTGTATTCCATTTGGAACTTTTCTCGTTCAACTTTCCAACTTTCTTTATTAGCTACCCTGTATAAAGTTGATTTGGCAACTTTATGTTTTTTTGATAATTCGTCTAAAGAGTAAGTAATTCTTGCCCCTGTATCATCAGACAAGCCCTGAACAAATTCATTCCTTATCTTTAGTTTGAGATGCTCTGTAAGTTTTTGAGATGTGCTTTTTTTACTCATAAATTCTCAGAATTTCCCATAATATAATTCATAGTGCTGTCTATGTAAAACAAACTAATTTAATATTTATTCCGAAAAGGGTTGCTCTTTTTCTAAAATAAGCGATAATATAATTATATAAATTGAAGGTAATATAAAATGAGAGCTAAATTGATAACCCTTGAAGTCCGATTCTGGAACTTCTTAGATCGTTTTAACTTGATTATAGGCATGCTTGTGTTTGCAGGTGGCTGCCATACTTTCAATTATCTTTTAACTTTAATTAATGAGGTATTTTAATGAGTATTTTAAATAAAAGTGATGATGTGATGATTGAGGATAACTCAACATTGGACTATTTCCAAATAAAAGAGATGCGTCAAATTACAGAGTTTAATGCTAAAGGTAATCACTACTATTTGGAATTTATTATTTGGGAAGAAATGAAGTCTAAATTAGATGGTTCTATTTCTAAGCATTACACCAAAGCAATAAAAAATTGGGATGGTAAAGAATCAACTAAATATGATGTTCTTAGCTCTTTGACTAACGAGCTTGAAGAAAGGAGGTTAGCGTAATGGCAGGAGTACATGGCTCAGGGGTTTGTCCTAATTGTAACAACCAAGATGCAGATGCATTTTGGGATAGCAGAAATGGAAATAAAATCTCTTGTAAAGAATGTGGTTATGATTCTGATTGGAATATGAGTGAGTCGGACAAGATGAAGATTCAGCTCAGGAAATTATCCAATAAAGGATTATTTGAAGTTCATCATTTCATATCTGAAATGCTTGAGTATAGATTGGAGCAAGAAAAAAGGATTATTCAAAGAAGGGAGGAAGCATGATTGTCCAGTTTTATAATGCTTATCAAATGCGTAGAGTGCCTTGTGGTGTTAGACGCTTTGTTGTCAAAAGGGTTGGTCATAAATGGGTACAGTTGAAAGAAACTAATAGCCCAAGATGGACTAGAATCAAAAGGAAAGTTTGGAATGAGATTATGGAGTGTCCAACTTTCAAAATAATACAGGAGTAATAATGGATAAATTAGTATTGGAAAAGTTGCTGCATCTTTATAAGTTAGTACCGCAAAAACCAAATAGTAATTTGTACGATGGGAATGTTATGGAAATCTTACCCAAAGGTCTTACTCAATTACAAATCAAGTCAGATAGCTCATGGGATAAGTTTTTGTCTAATATTTCTGTGCCAAGAAGTATGAAACAAGATGTACCTGTTTTACTAAAACCAGAAATCGCCAGAAAAAAACTCAAAGAGTTTTCTGATGAGATTCAAAGGGCAGGAAAGTTTTATTATGACTCAAGCTATTACGAACACATAATTTCAGAGGAAGATTTCAGTAAACTCTGTCAAGAGGTTCCACAAGTTTTGCCTTACGAATCTACTTTTTTGCAAGTAGCTGCCCCTCACGCAACTTATGATGGCATGACTTATAATATTCTTATTAAAGAAGTCACAGAGGATTCTACTGCAATAAGGAATGCAAAGAGTCACGGACACTTCAACGAAGTAAATAAGTATTTCTCACTAATTTGTTTCACTTATTTTCATAACAGGAGAGTTTTTAACTTTAATCCTATAACAATGCATTACTGTTTGGGTGTTCATGGTTCAGTGCAAAAAGATAAAAATGCCATAACCAATATTGATGACTATGCTAAAAAAACAAAAGATGTCCCATTTACTTTTTGGATTGATCATGAGTGTTACGAAAATAAAGATTGGCAAGATTTTTATGATGATTCAGAAGATGAAAATGGAGTCTTATCAAATCCAATGTTAAATACTGAGGTATCAATTTATGGTGGTATGTTGCAAATGCTTTTCGTTTTGTTGGCTTATCCTCAACTATGCAAACAGGAAGAAGTAAGAGGGAAGAAACCTATGGTCTTTGGTAGTATGACTCCCTTCAAGGATTCCGAGCTGAGAAGAAAGCCGACTTGGGAGCATAAAACTTTAGTGGTTAATCTTACAAAAGAGGAAAAGCAGATCATAGACGAGGCTAGAGAAAGCGGAGTACAAGGTAAAAGATTCCATGCAGTCAGAAGTCATGTACGAAGATTGGCTTCAGGAAAAATGACGATAGTAAAATCGCACTTTAGAGGAGATAAATCTTTAGGAGTCATTCAAAAGGACTATAAAATAAAATAATAAATATTCCAAAAAGGGTTGCTCTTTATCTAAAAATATGCAATAATATAATCATAAATTGAGCCGAAAGGCAGGAGATAAAATGAAAAAAGAAACTTACAAAATAATCAAAAACTTCTACTCAAACGAAGAAGGCAAAATAGCTGCAAATGGTATATCCTCAAATGATTGTCACTTGCTTTGCGATAGATCATACAGGTCTTTGAGAGGCAATGGTCTTTTCGCAAACAGTTATCTAAAACAATCAGAGGAAAAAGCATGGGGTAATGATTCAGTTGAAAGCTCTGCGAAGGGAGCATTTCTAGATTATCAGGACATCGTAAGATGGAAGTCAAATGGAAGAATACCTTTTGGGGATATGCTTCTGGACTTTTTCTATGCAGGGTACATTACTAAAAAGCAACTTTTAGAATCAGCTGCTATCCATGAAAGAGATAACGACGATTTTTGGAGTACTGTTGAAGTTAAAAAATCAATCTGTCCTGAAACAGGCGAGGAGCTTTTTAACTTCGTTCCGAAAAGAGATGAAGATGGCTTTTTGGTTCATGCAGAGAATTGTGTTGACTATAACGGATTTGGAGATTTGGCATAATGGAAAAGTTTGACTTTGAAAAAGCTAAAGAGATTTTCCTGCAGAAAGCAGGAAAGTCTTATCAAAAAATACCTAGCAAAGAATATTCATCTGCTCGTATGGGTGGATGGATAATAAGAGATGTTGAAGATATGTATATTGGATTCGTTGGCTATAGGGGAGATACCCAAGTTTTTGACTATATGCCTCAAACTGCTGAAACAGTGCAAGATAATAGATTCTTTAAAAACAAAAAATGTTAGATAAATATAGAATCAAAAATACCACCAGAGAAGTTACTGTGTGGTATATCAAAGAGGGTGTGGCTTTCGTCACGGAAGAAGAAACAGGAAAGAGTTATAATATTTCCGCAGATAAAATACAGGAGTTTTATAAATGAGCATTGAACACTTAAACAAGGCTTTGAAGGTTGAAGGCTTGAAGCCTACTGCAAAATTTATACTTATTGTCTTAGCTAATTATGCCGATGAAAAAGGAACTTGTTATCCATCGTATCGTCACATTGCCAATATCGTTGGCTTAAAAGATACAAAAGGAGTGCAGCGTACTATTAAATCTTTAGCTGATATGGGCTTACTTAAGATCAATAACAGAAAAAATGATAGTGGTGGAAACACAAGTAATCTTTATGAACTTACTATGGGTTCAGAAACCCCCACCCCCTTGTCAGCCCCTCCCCTCAGGGTTACAGAACCCTCCAATACTAAAGAAGATACAAAAGAATATATATCATCATTCCAAGAGTTTTGGAAAATATATCCAAGAAAGATTGGAAAGAAACAAGCTAGTAAGATATTTGGAAAATATGACGAAAAACATTATGCGAAGATCATTCATGGAGTTAGACTTTTTGCACAAGAAAATAAAACCACAGAAGAAAGATTCATACCACACCCTTCAACATGGTTGAACCAAGAGCGTTGGATGGATTGGTTTGAAGAAACTGATGGTCAATATGTTTTAAAAATAAATAAATTGAATAACCTCGCAGGTTAGGAGTGGAAAATGAATGAAAGACCAGAAGATCATGGAATCAAGCTGAGAAAGTTTGATCATGGAACCCAAAAAGTAAAATGTCCCAAATGTCAGCCACCGCATAAGATGTCTGACAACCCATTGAGCGTAACAATTAATGAGGAAGGCACAGTATGGTTTTGTCACCATTGTGACTGGAAAGGTAGTTATTTTACTAACAGTAACAAGATGTATATTCCAAAAGAAAAGGTATATCAAAAACCAGAAGTCCCTAACAGCAATGCCAAAAATACAACCTATCAATATTTTAAAAATCGTGGCATTGGGGCTACTGTTGTAGATGAATTCAAAATATTTGAGGACAAAGGTTGGTTTGGGTTCCAGTACTTTGATGAGCATGAGCAAGTTTTAAATATCAAATATAGAAACAATGGAAAAAACTTTAGGCAAACACAGGGAGCAAAACCTTTTCTGTTTAACTACAACAAAGTAAAAGAAGCTGATGAAATAGTATTTGTGGAAGGAGAAATGGATGTCTTGAGTTGTGCAGAAATCGGTATGTTAGCTACTACCTTGCCCAATGGTGCACCAAAAGAAGCAAAGTTTAATGACAAAGATGCTAGATTCAATGCTTTGGAAAACTGTCCCCTTAGTGCAAAAAAAGTTATCCTCTTTACTGATACAGATACCGCAGGTAAAGCCTTACATAAAGAATTGCTACATCGTTTCGGCAAAGATGTTTGTTGGTATGTCAATGTGCCTGATGACTGTAAAGATGCAAACGATGTTTTGGTAAAACATGGAGCAGCGAAATTAAAGAAAGTCATAGATGAGGCAATACCTTATCCAATTGATGGTCTTTACTCTGCTAACGATTACTATTCACAGATTCAAGATTTGTACGATGGGAACTATGAAAAGCCAATTGAAATAGGCATGAAAGGTTTAGATGAAATTTACAAAATAATGACTGGTACTTTTCATTGTATTACTGGCATACCAAATCATGGTAAATCTATTTTTTTAGATCAAATACTACTGAACCTAGCTTTAAATCATGATTGGAAGTTTGCAATCTTTTCTCCTGAACACTCAACTTCAATGCATATAAGACGATTGATTCAGATGTATTGTCGGAAGCCATTTGATGAAGGCTTTGAAGAAAGACTAGATAAAAAAGAATTAAATCAGGCTCTTGAGTTTATTCAGAGTCACTTCTACTTCATAGAAACAAGGGACAGTACCCCAACTGTAAACAACATATTAGATATCACAAAATCGTCAATATTTAAGCATGGGATAAATGGTTTGGTGATTGACCCTTACAACGAAGTTGATGCAAAAAGAGAGGGAAATGCAAGAGAAGATGAGCATATTAGAGATTTCATATCTTTATGTAAAAGGTTCTCAAGGATTTACGAGATCGTAACATGGGTTGTAGCACATCCTACTAAATTGCCTAAAGGTACTGATGGTGGTTATACCCCACCAACCGCATACGACATAAGTGGGGCAGCACATTGGCACAATCAGGCTGATGCAGTCCTTACTATTCACAGAGATTTTGATGAAAACACCACAAGTGTAATAACTAGGAAAATCAGAGAACAAGACCTATATGGCAAGATTGGAGAAGCTAAATTTATGTATAACTTCAAAACAAGGAGCTTTGACCCTTACACAAAAATGGTTGTTGGTGATTGGGAAGAAAATGTCACTTGGTAAATTCAAATAAGTCTTTTGCAAGGCTTTTTGATTCTTCTAAGTCTCTTAAAGAAACCAACTCAATTATATTAGAAAGTTCTTTATCCTTTTTTATGTTTTGTATTTTCGTGAGTCTGCCTTTCTTGAATTTTTCAGTTTGTTTGTCACCTCTTTGTTCGTGTCTTTTTTCTAATGTTGCAGCATCTCCTTCTAAAATTATTATGCGGATATCGTAATCCTGATTTAGAAGTTTTAAGTTATTAGCAGTAAAAAGACGATCACCTTCAAAAACAATGTTCTTATCACTCATAGCTACATAAGATTCAAAGTCCTTTTGAACTGCCATAGACAACTTATCTGTGCCTGCAAAGACCTCTCCTAAATCGTATATACCAAGTACGCTAGTTTCGCTTTTTGTGTCGTGATAACCCCTCAACAAACCCTTTTGAAATTTTTTGTTTGGCTTTAATAAGGACAAATAATTTCGCATAAGAGTAGTTTTGCCAGAAGCAGGTACACCACCGATTGCCACACATTTCATAATGTTTTGTAGTTTAAAGTGCCAGTATCTAAAAATACAGAAAATAAATCTTTTCTTATTTGTTTGCTTGCAGCTAACTTTGGGTGCAGAGTTTCTTCTCTACCATCCCAAAAAACTTGCCAATCAATACCATTCCATTCATCTTGCTCTACTTTCTTTATCTCCTCTGCCTGTCTATCTAAATAATATCCCAAATATCTACCATCTCTGTTGCGGAAGATTTTTTTAAAACTACAGAGCAAAGTTTCCATTTGATAAAAATTCATATCTATGTTGCTTTCATCTTTTAGCTCTTTTTTTAACCTAGCTGCTTGATGCTCTAAATAAAATATGGTGTTTGAATCAAGTTTCTGGTTGATCAAGTCTTCATGGCTAAGGGCATACAAAAGACCATTTCTATGTGATTTACTACCACTGTGGTCATTTAATTTAAGATTGTTCGGATAAATAGGCACTCCGACACATTCTTCTAAAGTTTGCAAATAGTACCAAGTAGAATACCTACCAAACTTATGCATATTATTGACTATACTCAGCCAAATATACTCAAAAGGCTTATTCATTAGTTTTTTAAATCTTGCTCTTTGTGTACCTTCAGGATTGTCATGCAAAACCCACCTTTTGTAACTAGCATATTGTTGAGGCAAATGCCCCTTATTCCATTTTGTGTCAGTTTGATATCTCAGCCTTTTGAAATTTTCATCATTCCACTTCTGCAACCTTGATTGATTGACTAACTCAAAATCAGGAAACTCATTCCAAATAATCCATGCAGTCGGTAAATGATAAGTTGTCCCATAAATCCAAGCGATCCAATATTTTTGCTCTAAATTATGTTCAAACCTTTTGAATAAGTAATTCAAAAGCCAAAGCGCAGGATCACAGTCGTGATTTTTTAAAGACCAACCACACCAATCTTTAAAGATTTGCTCACGACTTTGTTTTGTTTTTCCTAACATTTTAGTTATCAAAAACTTTGATGCACCCTCCTCTACCTTTTTTGAAAACTGCTGCATTTATTACAGGGTCTTTTAAATCATATATTCCGTCATGGAACGACTTGCCACCTATTAAAAACATGGATAACTGACTTTTAGACTTTTGTTCTCCAAGCATTTGAAAGCCAATACTTTCATAAAAAATAACTGCATCAGGTTCAGCAGAAACTCTAAAATATTTTGCTTTTTGGCTTATAGCGTATAACAAACTATATTCACAGAGTTTTTTGGCTATACCTTGCCTACGATATTTAGCAAAAGTATGAAGTAGTTGTAAATTAGCTACTAAAGGTTCTTTTTTTGAGATAGTCGTAATTATTGCTCCGCATAAATTTTTTTTGTGATAAAAACCTACGCAACTATTCCAGTATCTACCAAGATTAGCTTTTGAAACAAAAGTATGAGCAAACTTATCTCTTTCATCATCAGTGATTGCTTTTAAAAAATCGCTTTTTTTACACCTTGATAAACTCACGAGCCTTTTTACCTCTGCTTTTATCGTATTTACTATTTATCCATCCATTATACTCAGCGTAATTCCAGACAAAAGGTGGGAAACTAAAATCATAGGATTGAAGTATCTCAAAAACATTTGGACCATCGTTCAAAGCAGCTTCAATAAAAAGCTCAACAAATTTGAATTGATCAGCTATCTCCTTCTCTTTGACGCTAGATCTAAAACATCTGAATTCAATAGTTTTTGTGTGTTTCAAACAGTAAGTATTAATAGCGTAGCGGAATGGTCTGCCGATTGATACTCCATCTTTACCTGCAGCATGCAGTTTTATAAAATCTTCAAAAGAATGAGCCCTAGTCAGTATGTTTTTTATCATATAAGGTGGCATAGGACGACCACCATCATATTTCAGATACATTTTAGCTCCTTTAGATTTTTTCATTGGTAAGCCAGCATCATAAAAATTATAAAGGGCATTAATAGTTAGTTCTTGATTGATTCCGATGTATTTAATTAGCTTTTTCAATCCTTCAATATCTTCAATTAAATTTGGTATATGCACATGGAGATGACCATGATTGACACAAGAGGCACTAGGTGTATTACCTGATTGCACAAAAAGTTCATGCAATTCCATAATATTATTTACTTGCTCAGCCCATGTTAAAGTAGGCTTTGTATTTATCTCGCCCCCCATGCAAGGATCCAAACCAAGAGGATCACAGGCTTTATATTTGTGTGGCTCTTGAATATTCACAATATCTGTTTCAGCGTATTCCCATTTACCCAAGGATTCAGGTATTGAGATTCGCCTATCTATATCACCCCATTCAATTTCATAGCCCCAAGTGAAATCTTTTTTATCGTATTTCATTGTAAGTCCTCGTAAGATTCTCTAATCTTTACCACTTCTAAAATATTATTGATTGAACAATAATCATAGCAAGGTTCAGTTTTTGATATATTTTTCAAACTGAGCTTTTTAAGGATGTCTAAGGTAGAACCTACTAAAAGTGTATTTTCAGTTTGCGAAAAATACAAAGGTCTCTGCTCGTTTCTGAAAAAGTTTAATGCAGGTTCCTTTTTGTTTGTTAATACTACACAACTCATAGAGCCTTCTATCTTCAATGGGTGTATGCCTTTCAGCCAATGTAAAAGAAGAATTTCGCTGTCGCACTTAGAACTAAACTTCATGTTGTACTTAGCTTCCCACTTGCTCGGATCGCTTTGATCCACAACTCCATTATGTGCTAATGAAGTAGTCCCTTTGTAAACAGGCTGATTGTAAAGTAAGTCTGATGTGCTGTACCTACAATGAGCTATCAAGTTTTTGGTTTTAAAATCAGGTAAATCAAAAAGGTCAGCAGAATAAGGCACGATTTCATGTTTCAGTTTTCCGTCCTCAATCCAACTTAGACCAGTAGCATGTTTGCCCCTTATCATTGATTCAAGGAGTATTTCTTTAACTAAAGATTTATCAATAAAATTTTTAGATTGTAAGCCAACAACAGCACACATCACAGACTCAAACTGTCGCCTCTGTTTCTGGTTTGTGCTTTGAACAATTCTTCTTCAGCAGACTGACAATGATGCATTTTTTCTCTGTAATAACAGACAATTGACACTCTTTCATATGCTAGTTTGGCTTTTATTTCTGTATTAGCGTGATATTCATGCACATTGAAAAAACAGACATCTCCGCTTCTCACATCAAAAGCGACTCGGTATCTAGGTATAACAGTATATCCACCTTCGTATTTCCCTGCCTCTAATACAGCTAAGTTACCTAAACCCTCTTTGTAATCTCCTGCGTCCACATGCAAGGCAGTTCTAAAGTTTTTGTTCACTGTGATGGTCGTAAACACAGTATCTTTAATCAAGAAGTCTGAATTTGTCTGATCTGCCATGATTTTTTGAGCTTCATATCTTTCAGGGCATGATTCTTTAAAAAGCTCGTTTATTTTATGTATGTAAGGGTAGGCTTTTTTGAACTTATTAAAGTTTTTTTCATACCATGCAGTCTGTCTGCAAAAGGGAAATCTAGCATTTCTATCAAAAAAACCAACAATGCCTGAGTTTACTGTATTAGCTCTTGAAGTATTACTGAGTGTTCCGTCCTTTTTAATGCCTCTAAATCTTATTTTACTTAAATCACCAATTTCCCAATCGTTTTGAGTTTCATTACTGATTATACCGCCTGCACTACCACGATTGTTTGTGGGAGCTGCTGCATCTCTCAAAGCTACATAAGCATCTTTACAAAGGTTTGTAGGTATTTTGTTTTTCCTAAAGAAGAATAAAGGCTCTCCATTTTCACCATATGCATCACAATCATCTCTGATTACAACATCATAATCAGATTCATCAATCCATTCTCCTTTCCTTTTGGCTACTTCTTCTTTTGTATAATGTGGTTCTAAATTAAAAACCTTCATTTTTCGCTGTCTTTTCAACTGCTTCGTAAACAGTCTCAGTTAAATTTTCTTTTGACCATTTTTCTCTAAGGAAAGCTACCATGTCTTGAAACTTTGGCTCAGTTTCTTGATTCAAAAATATATTGACCATTCTCACATTACTGGTCTGTAAGTCATCAAATTGTGAGGTGTCTATATCTGTTACAATCTCTTCTGGCTCTGTGAACTCAATCATATCAGAGGTCATTTTCTCAATTTCTTCAAACGAAAACCCTGTTTGATCTAGGTCATAATTTTGATCAGCAAGTTTGCCAAACTCCTCGGCAAGAAGTTCATTATCCCACTCTGAGAAATCTTGGCTTTTGTTATCCATAATCCTGAAAGCAGTTTTTTGAGCCTCACTAAGTCCTTCTGCTTTGTGCACAGGTACTTGTTCAAACCCTAACAACTTAGCAGCCTTGAGTCTCGTATGTCCTGCTAGGATTACCATATCTTCATCAACGATTATAGGAACTCGCCAACCAACCTCTTTTATACTCATAGCTACTTTTTCAATAGATTCTTTATTGTTTCTTGGATTGTTGGGGTATTCTTGCAAATCCTCAACCTTCATCATTTTTGTGTTGTATGCCATATTAATCTAAATAAAAATCGTTAGGTGTTACTAAGCCATCAGTGGCTTGGTATATTATATTTAATTCCTTTTTTCTTGGATATCTCTGTTCTAAAAGATATTTTGCTAAAGTTCCTTGCGGGAACTTGTGACCAGTTTTTAACTCAGCACTTCTGATAAACAGTTTTTGTGTAAGTTTATTTGCTCTCAAATATTCTTTTAATTTCATTTTTTATCTAAAAAAAAGGGTTAGAATTACTTTGTATTATTCCTTTTTGGGATTATACTAGACACACACTAAGTGTCAATTGAACTAAAATGAGGTATTAAAATGATAAATAATTCTTTTGAAGCACATGGTATAGACCACCTTTCAGCTTCATCTATAAACACTTATATTGACGACCCCAGTATGTGGGTTATGCGATATCTTTTTGGCTACAAGTCTGCAGGTAATCCTGCTATGTGGAGAGGAACTGCAATAGATTATGCAATAGGCTCATACTTTGGTTTTACTTCTGCAAGCACAGAAAGTATCAGCGATGCACTTGAGCTTTCTAAGAAACACTTCAAACAACTTTATGAAGATCAAAAGAGGTTCTTACCTGAACATAAGGTGGACTTAGATAAATATGTAAAAGAGCTAAAGAGCCTTAACAAATTTACCAACTCTGCTGTAAGTTTCTACCACAGTTTAGGCAAACCTACTGACTATCAAAAAGAAGTAAATTTACAATTAGAAGATTTACCTATCCCTATTCGTGGATATATTGATCTTCAATACAAGGACACTATTAGAGATATCAAAACGACTGCAAGATATCCTAATGATGTATCTTCCAATCATGCAAGGCAGATGTCTATTTATGCAAAGGCGGAAGATTGTTTATCAATATTGGACTATGTTTATGTGACCACGACTAAGCAAGAAGTGGTCTCAAAGCCTGTCACTAATGTTGATGAGCATATAAAGGTGGTTGAGAGAGTAGCATTATCAATAATGAAGCTCCTTGCCTATTCAAATGATAAATATGAAATAGCGTCTTTATTTTATCCAAACTTTGACGACTGGAAGTGGAGCGAAGATGAAATAAAGTTTGCAAAAACTATATGGAGTTAAAATGAAAGACTATTTAATTGAATGTATAAATGATATTGCCAATCTTCCTGACGAAGATAAGGTAAAAATTGGAAAAAAACTTTACACGACTGTTGATAAGCGTGTTCAGGTTTTCAGAAAGTACTTTGGCAGCTATGGAAGGATTACCACTAATGTAATCTTCAATGACTTAGAGCGTGTAGTGGTTGAAGCGACAATAGCGGTATTCATGAATAATGATTGGGTTATCGTCGGCAATGACTTTGCTGAGGAGTTCAGAAGTCAGGGACCAGTAAATAAAACATCTGCCCTTGAAAACTGTTGCACCTCTGCTATTGGAAGGGCTTTAGCGTCATGCGGTTTAGGTGGTGGTGAGTATGCCTCTTCTTTTGAGGTGGATAATGCCATCAACACCAAACCTTCTGCTCCTAATCTAAATGAGGGCTATACTTTTAGAAGCCCTAAAGGTTCAGTATTAGAGCATAGTGTAGATGAAACACAGTTCTTAAAAGTGTGTAGAACTTACATAGGCGACCCTACTGCTGATCAAAGCAAGGAACTCTTTCTTAAAAACAAAGAGGACATAATCACTGCTAAAGATAAGGCTACTAAAAAAGCTGACATTGAAGCGTATGGAAAACTCTTAGAGCTTTACCAAGAAGAAGATGAAAGCGAGTAGTCTTACTGATTATGTATTTTTATGTATGCGAGATGGCTCTTGGTGGACTTTTTGGGAACTTCAATCTGTTATCAAGGAGAAAACAAATAAGTTTTATGGAGAGCCTAGCATATCTGCAGCTATTAGGAATATTCGTAAATCGGAATACAGGTCAAGATATAAAATACCTACAAGCGTAGATGACCCTATTGAAAGCAAAAGGAAGGAAGGCACTAAAGCCAATTTATACAGACTCAACATCAATGGAGGTATGAATGAGTGATTTTGAAATGAAAAATAATAGTGGGAGTCTTTTCCATGAAACTAAAGTAACTGTTCCAAGAAAAGGCAAATTCAAACTAAATGATAAGGAAATATATGGAGCTATCCTTAAATACGAAGATAACAATGGTAATGAGAAATATGAACTCGTGGCTTCATTAGGTTTACTTCATTACAATCCGCCTGAAACAAAGCGAACTCCAACTACTCCTGACATTGGGGGAAAAATAACTTGGAAGGATAAAGTGTATAAGTGTGGTGGTTATGCCAATCAAACTTCTAAAGGAGTTGATTACACTAGCCTTAGATTTACTGAGATTGACGAGGACGGAAACCTTATCATTCCTGATAAAGAAGGCGATAAAGCAGCGTTTTAATGGACGAGCAAAACGAGTTATGGATAGATAAAATCCGCAAATATGCAAAGTCTATTGAAAACTCTGAGTTCCAAGTTTTCAAAGCAGAGGCAGACATAAAGCGTTTGAAGGCTAGACTTATGCTTCAAGCTACTGCGGAAGGGTGTAGGTCTGTCGCCTCTCAAGAAACTTATGCTGAAAACGATGATAGTCTTTACGAGGCAAGAATACATCTTGCTAAAGTGAAAGGTATGTTGTCAGGATTAAAAGTTCAATTAGACTCGGTAAAAATAGGTTTTGAGGAGTGGCGGACAAAAATGGTAAATGCAAGAGAGGAGCAAAAGAGATATGGTTCTTGAAAACTGGGTTGACAAAAATTATGGTAATGAATCGCTTTTATATTACAAACACACACCTAAAGAAAAAATAAATCATCATTCTGTGTATATTCTTTTCAAGGATAATCGTGCTGTTTATGTAGGAAAATCAAAATCCCCTTACCAGAGGATTAATAATCATGGTACAGAAAACAAAAAAGATTTTGATGCATTTAAAGTTTTAAAAGGTAGAGAGAATAGAGTGGATTATTGGGAAAGCTATTTAATTTATAAATTACAACCGAAATACAATCTTCATGGTAGAAAACATAAACATTACAAAAAGAAGTTTTTAAAAGTTTCTGATCCTTTTTCCAAGAGTGGTGTCTATTGGACATCACAGCTTTTGAAAGATTTGGAAGAATCAGAACAAAAGAAAAGAGTAAGATTGGTAGGTCGTCAGCTAAGAAATTGGAGCGGAATTGGTGAATGAAAGGGAGAAACCCTAACAAAGCAGAGAAAGAGCATATGAGCAAAGTTCAGCAGTTGGGTTGTATCGTATGTCGTAATCTTGGCTTTTTAGGAACACCTGCAGAAATCCATCATGTCTTTGGTAAAACTAAAAAACATACACATATGATGGTCTTGCCCTTATGTCCTTCGCATCATCGTTATGGTGGTTATGAGGAACCTATTAGCAGACACCCATACAAAGCTAGGTTTGAAGCTGCTTATGGCACAGAAAAAAACCTTTTAAAACAGGTTGAAAATTTATTGGCATAAAATGCAAGAATCTGTTGCCTTTTTTCTCCTCTTGGGCATAATTATAATTAATCTAATAAATTGAAGGAGATAAAATGAAAAATCTAAAACTAATACTAGAAAACCCTAATACCCAAACTGAGATAGTTCTTGGTTTCGTTGCTGATGAGGACGAAGCTAACGAAGTTGTTGATGCCATTGAGGAAAAGTGGTTTTCAGTAATTGATTCTAACCTTGATAAGCCAGTTGACATGCTAACTGATGACCCTGTTTTACTTAACTGGGAAGGTAGCGACATCTACTATATCAATTCTTATAACGAACACTTTTACCTTTAAGGAGCATAAAATGAAGAAAGACGAAGTATTCAAAAGGATAAGAGAAAAAATCTTAGAGCTAATGAAGAAAGAGGGTACAGACTGGACTAAGTCTTGGATTGCTACTGCAACTCCTCTTAACTTCTTAAGCAAAAAAGAGTACAGAGGCATCAATAATTTTTGGCTCTCTGTACAGGGCTTTGACTCAAATGAGTGGGGTACTTTCAAACAATGGCAGTCTAAAGGCTACCGCATCAAGAAAGGTTCTTCCGCTACTCCGATAATCTTTTCTGAGATGAGAGAAAAAACTTTAGACAGATTATCCGATGACGAAAAAGCTAGATACGAAGAAACAGGTGTAATGCCTAAGTTTTGGTTACTAAGAAGCTACAATGTTTTTAACGCTGACCAGATAGAGGCTTATGTAAGTGAAAATACTAAGGTTGATCATAAAGAAACTATCAGTTCTAAAGACTTAGAGGCAGTAATAAGGTTTATTGCTGCCACTAAAGCAGAGATCAAACACGAAGGCGATAGAGCTTACTATCATCAAATATTTGATGAAATAACTATGCCTGCTAAAGATAAATTCTTTTCTGATGAAGATTACTACTCTGTCTTATTGCATGAGCTAACTCACTGGACTATGCACGAAGATAGAACCAACAGACAAGATAAAGACCTAAGTTATGCACAAGAAGAATTAGTAGCAGAGCTTGGTTCGGCTTTTCTTTGCAGATTGTTGAATGTTTCAAAAACAGTTAGACCAGATCACGCTAAGTATCTCAATAACTGGATTGAAGCGATTGAGGATAGCGAGAAAGCAATGGTTCAAGCGTTTTCGGATGCACAAAAGGCGGTTGATTACTTAACCAAACTACAAACTAAAATGGAGAAGGCTGCATAAGCCTTCTCTTTTATTGAGGAGAAAAATGAAATACTGGAGATCAATAATAGAAAAGTTAGATGCCAAGTACGATATATCTTACGAAACACCTGTCAAAGACTTGCCAGAAATTATGTCTGAAGAAGATTGGAAACTTTACTCAATGGCTCTAAAATACCCAAATGGAAGATTAGAGAGGGTGTGATGGAAACTTTACTGGCATTCACAAGGGAACTTCATAACAGCGTTGATAAAGAAACTTTAGATAAGTTCGTTAATTCTTATCTAGACCTTTATGAGATGCTCAAGGATTATGAGGGCAAAGAAAACATTCATTCTTTAATTATGGATTTACTCCATGAAGAAATACAAATTAGAAGGGATGAAGAATTACAAGGGAGATTAGGAGTATGACTCAATACAGACATTTAGTACAAGCAAGGCGAGAGCTTCTTAAAAAAGAAAAGCAAGGCAATGAGGTGTATCAGCTACTTTGGGATAAAGAAGGCTCTCATACTTATTATATGAATGGCAAGATAGTAACTGAAAAAGACAATCAAATAACTGTCAAATATCAAAAATCTAGGTTAGAATTTTAGAAGGAAAAAAGACCTCATCTAGTGATATAATAATCACGAAAATATTTTTTCATATTTTTTTCCTAGTTTAAGAGCGGTAGAAATACCGCTCTTTTTTTTATTTTGATTCGCTTTGATACTTGATGTTTAGACCTGCTAAAGTACAAAGTCTATTTTTTTCATCTAAGCCTTTCTGAGTTATCTTGAAATGACCTTTATCTTCTTCAACGAAATTATCTTTCAATACATCTACTAAATCTTCCTCAGTCAGCTCTTCTGCGAACATCACTGAAAGCAATGCACCTAATCTTCTATTCTGTGTCTTAGATAGTGCCACTAAACATGGAACCACTCCTTGCCTTCAAATAAAAGTGCTTCTGCTTCCCTTCTTCGCACTAAGCCTTGCAGCACTTCACCACCTGCTTTGTTCCATCTTTTCATCTCTGATGGTACATCCTCGTATCTTGCCTGATTCAAAACAGTCAACATTGTTGAGTTCTTGAGGTTTGTTGGACCCAAGTTATAAGTCCAAGCCACTAAAGCATCAAATTGACATTGTGACAGACCAACTTTTACCAAAGTTTCTACATATTCTTCATACTCTGATAACTCTGTGTCTAACATTGCCTCTGCTTCCTCTTGTGTTATCTTTAAACCTACTGCTACACCTTTTGTATGCCCATATCCGATCGTCCATACACCTACGCTATCTTGGTAGGCTTCTAACTCGCAACCTTCAAATTTTTTTATAAGGGCAATACCTTCTTTTGATATCTTCATACTACTCTCCCCATGTCCCATCTTCTTGGACTTTTGCTTTTTTTGTTCCGCCCCAGTATTCAACTGCGTGTCCTTCTTTTTTAAGAAGTTCGCAAATATCTTCTCCTTCCTCTGTGTGAGGGATTCCCAAAATCCTGCCATATTTACCGCTCCCTAATGATAATAATTGTAATTTTTCTCCGCATAACTCTATCAATCTATCTTTTGCCTTCAACCCTAGAGCCTTTTCTGCGAGATTCCTTGTCCTGCTTTCTGGTGTATCAATGCCTGCTAACCTTACTCTTTGTTTAGATAAGATTACTTCAAAACCTAAATCTATATCCACGTCTATAGTATCGCCATCAATAACTTTGACTAAACGACAATTGTAATAATATGGTTTATTGCTCATTTTTATTATCGCTTGTTACCATTCTATAGTACACAACTACCTCTTTGAGTTCCTTAATGTACCTTTTCAGTTCCTGCATATTGTAAGCCATTAGCTCATAATCTGGTATAGACATCGCTACGAAAACAACTCTACCTTCCTCTCGCTCAACAGTTTCTAAAAAGCTATCCATGTTTTTATCAGAAACGACATACCAGTAAGGAGCTTTTAATTGTAACTCCCTTGGCAAGATAGGTTGAGCAATCTTCCTTTCAACTGGCTTAGATATTACATCTACTTGTTTAGGGATTAGACTGCAACTGTAAGCCATCATCAAGACTGTCAATA
>CEPH01020459.1_pt1 | contig 22926 bp, 37 predicted proteins | sample 530571 | NCBI WGS metagenome assembly CEPH01 (sample SAMEA2620413, study PRJEB7988) | marine metagenome | biome: marine biome (ENVO:00000447); feature: surface water layer (ENVO:00002042); material: "saline water (ENVO:00002010), including plankton (ENVO:xxxxxxxx)" | depth 5 m | reverse complement strand
CCGAACGTTATACCCGAGTGGGCTGTGATGTTTGGTTTATTTAAGAGGAAGAGGCTACCTGCCGGAAGTCTGTATAGGCCTCGGATTGCAGAAGCAAATCGGTATACAGAACGTCTAAGCAACTCTCCGGAAGGCGCTAAACTTCAGCTTACTTGGCGACTAATGTTAATTGATATTAACGATTGGCATTATGTCGAAAGTGTATATCCAATTATTACTACGGAGGATAAAGGTCAGGAATGAACTGGCCAAGGGTAGCCGATTGATCTTATGGGTAGGCTAGCTTTCGAACTAACACCATAGAAAGAAAGCAAGGTGGGAAGATCCTATGGTGTGTCAATAAAAGGAGATCGATTGTTCTGTTTTACAAACGTTGATGAAGACCCTTTCACTGGCGGCACAAGACAATGGGACGAGTGTATAGAAGAAGGGCCAACAGTAGTTCCGGTACATCCTGTATCAGAACCTAGCCCTGTTGGTCTTATTCTGCTCGGACTAATCATGGTCGCCGTAATCAGAAAAAGAAATAAGGAGAAGCAAGAACTAGATAGCTAATTTCAAAAAAGCCTTGTACTTGTGCGAAGTGTTCACTGCTCCTGGGAGACTAAGATAATTTAGTACTCCCCATTTAGACGTGAGCGTTGATTCGCTTGGCAGTGGGTGACGGGAGTAAGATCACTTCATTTGTAGAAGGCTTCCTTGAGATTAGTTAGTCCGATTGATAGCTTATGTTACATATAAGCAGGATTTACGGATTCCTAAAGCCAAAATGAGGCTAACTCAAAAGGTGAAACCGGAGGCAATCGTAAGTTGCCAGGCTATGCCGTTAGCTTAACTATCTCAGCCTGACTCTATCGAGAGGTGGGACGTAGAGGGGTTTAATATCAAGCTATTACGCTGGGCACTCAACCTAGCGTCGACTCCCCTGTAATTGAAGGTCACTACGAAAAAATACCCATTTGTATCCTGCACGCTAGATCATGGCGCTCTTTTCTGCTGCGTCTCTAGCCCAGAGTCACCATTATGCGGTAAGACGGGTTATCCGTTTATAGGGAACTGCATGACCTGAGGCATCAGGGCAGTATCCCGCGAGCATAGTTCTCTAATAACCATGAATTGTTTGAAGGAGATTAATCATGGCTTCAATGAGAGCACTTATGGAACAGTTAGAACAGGAGGAATCAGATCCGCCGGAACCACCGTCGGACCCTCTTAAACGGTCCATAGCAAAGGATAGTCAGAGCCTTAAATCTGACAATATCGTACCGTTCGGAAAGGCAAGTCTTAAAGGCATTCCGAATCCTACTGAGCTAGATCGTCAGTTAGTACATTACTTACGTCTAGCTAATGGGATACCAACGGTACACCCAGACGAAGAGTATGAGGAAGTCCAAGAAGTAAACCCTACTTTAGCAGTCGTTGCTGAGGGGACTACTCCGTCTAGCGATGATGATGAAGTACTTTATCAGAAATGGCTGCAGGACAACACTCAAAAAAGGTATACTGAAAAGATCTATACAGAACGCTACGATGCTTTCGATGTGTTCGGAAATAGATATGATGCGTACCGAAGGATGCGACAGGTACGAGTTAACCGGCGTGTCCGTAATCAGGACGGGACCTACTCTAAAAAAGTAGGATACAAGCTCGTTCCGGATACTCTAGTCAGGACAACGAAAGTTGTTCGAATCAAAGGCACTGCGGGTAAAGGCTTTTGTGATGGTTCTATCCTTATGGAGAAAACTGTCTACGGGATGGAGTATCACTCTCCACTTCGTCACCCGTTCACCTGTGCTACTTACCTCTCAAAGGATTACTTTACAAATCCTAAGTACGCGAAAGGTTTTCGTATTACCTGTAAGCGGAACAGTAAAAAGAGTAAAGCTAAACGCGAGGAATTAGGTAAGTCACAAATTTATGGCGAGTTCGACGGGCTTGTGCCTAACCGATCTGTAGCTTGGCACTGTAGAAATCCAAGCGGTAAGTCGCCCTTAACGGATGCATTTTATCCAGGGCATGAAGAGCGACTAGGAATCTACGGAACTGAGGAAGATCAGGCGAACACGGACATAGCAAATGCCCTAAACGAGTGCAAGGCTGATGAAGCGCTTGCATGGTTGCATGTTAATCAAATTGATTTGTCGGAAGAATCAGCTCTCCGCTATCATGACGAGAAAGATGTGACATATTCGACTCATCACAAACGTAGTCCTAACTATGATCTGGTGAATCGACGTTCTGTAGTAGACGCAGGCCTAAAAGAGCACTTCGAGGCTCTTATGGATGAAGGAGTGTTAGCGCCTCTTCCCGAGAAGCACAGCGATATCGAGGAAGAAGTCACTCTAGCCTACGAAGGGACCGCTGCTAATGAAGAGTACGTAGACGATGTGCCGTTCCGCAGTATCGATGCTGTACCCTTCGAGCCTTCAGAAAATGCCGAATCTGAAGGTACCTCTGAACACATAGACGAAGGAATCCAAGAGGATGAGTTGAACCTCTCTCCCCGTCGATCTATGAGTGGGTGGCAACTTCCGCGTGGAATCAACGGCTATAAAGAGCACTGGTTCGAGGGCAGAGAACTGTCCCATATACCCTGCCGAAATAGTCGCCTAGAACGAGAAGTCAGGGCTGAAGAATCAAATCAGTTTAAACCCATGCAAGAGGGAACCTGTTATGTAACGCCATCAGGCGTAGTATCGAGAGCAATTTCAGTACCAACTCTTGAACATGCAGGTAAAATAGGCGACGGCCTTATGCGCTTGAAGTCTCGAAGTTCAAATGAAATAGAGATGCCTGAGGTCAAACGCCTCTCTGATAATGTTGTGCGTTTAATTGTTAATGGAATTAACCACGATATCAATGTTAGCAATGAGGCTGGTATAAATTACTTGCGTAGTCTTATAGACCAACAAGTAAAAATCTTGGATACCCTCTTGGAGTTCGAACCTCCAATGGAAATCCCTTCAAGTTATGAAATGGTACGGGAAGTTAAACCAGTTCATAATTCTAAATCTGATAAGCGTACAATGTTGTTGTCAGACATCATGTTTGTGCGTATCCCTGACCTACCAAAGGATGTAATTCCTGCTCCCTATCCTGCTGCTAAAAGGCTAAGGCGTAAAAACTACGCGAAATTCTTGAACACGCAGAAGAACATGGAGCATCTCGGACGAGCTAAGAGGTTAGTAAAGCTAGAACGAATTCGGCAAACCAAACTTGCAGAGTTCAAGAAACTAGCAAACCTCAAACACTATCAGGAAGAAGTCTGTCCTGTAATAGCTCGCGAAGAAACATTATCCTTGATGGATATGGGACGCAAAGCTCGACAACGTGCACTAAAGAAAAAACTTAAACAGAGAAGGCTGGAACGTCAGCTAAAGGCTCTTAAAAGGAGTCAGCAGATCGAGGTGAACTCTGAAATAGGTTGGCTATCTAGACGTGCGCATTACAAACCCACAAAGGGTAAGCGTTGGCTCAAGATGTGTAAGCTTCGTGCTTCAATCTGGGTTAAGCTAAAGCTCGGGTTAATCAGTACACCGTCTAACGACGTGTCAATCCCGCCCACTGTTGGCGAGGGCGGGCAAGTCTTGCCTAAAGTAGAGGTCAAGAAGGAGGAACTGCAAGTACGTAAGCCTTCAGTACCTTTAGTTCTCCCCGAACGGAACGACCAAGAAACTGCATCTAAGCTCATCAAAAGCGCAGCAGAAATCACAATAACTGATGCTATGAAATTAGCACATGTTCAGAAGATGCTATCAAGCGCTGGTACTACGCAGAATCTCGAAGACGAGGTCGCACGAACTATTTATCGAGCTAGTATAGCAGAAAAAATGGCGATGCGTCGGGAAAAACGACTTAGCTTAGCAGCCTAGCTGTTAAGTGGTGACCAATAGCAGTCTATGTGATTCCAAACCACCTCTAGGCGAAGCTGCTATACAGGCCGGTTCGAATCCGGCTCCAGCCATCCATCGAGTAAGCTGGATTAACAAGATGGGACAACAGAGGGGTAAGCGATCGGTGCCCCTCGTTTCTTTTTCTTCAGGCCCGTAGGGGCTATCCTTTAATTCTAATTGGAGAAGTCCAATGTCTGAATCTCAATCTGTATCCGGCCCTAAATTCCTGTACAGATTGGCAGAAAGGGCTGGTTTAAAGACTGACAAGAATGAAGTATGGATGCAACGCAGAAAGTGGTTCATCTGGAAGGATTGGTATCATACTGAAAACGAATTACGTAAAGCGAGATATGATGTAGTCGAGCTGGTGCACAAGCTACATGATGCTCTTGAGGCTGTGGAAGAACACAGCAAAGACGAAGAGACTGCCAAAGCTCGTATCAGAAAAGATAATCTCAATCCTGTGTTCTCATTCACACGATGGTTCAACCCTAGTGTGATTGTGAGTAACCCTTTCAAAGGTAAAGCCGTACCTCAGGAGCTAGACCTTGAAGATGTGAAGTCAGAGTATGACAGACTCGTGAAAAAATATGATCTTACTTCCTGGATAAAAGAGGGCGCAAGCACAAGGCGTTCTTCAGGGAGACAAAAGACCGGCTTCACATTAGATGGCGAAACTCCTCCTAGCAAAGAGTTCTTAGGAGATTTCAAGCCTCATGGTTGGAAAGATACTCGAAAGAATAATCAAAACCAAAACCAAAACCAAAACAGGAAACAAAACAAAGGGAATCAAAACCAGAACCAAAACAATTAGGTAGTCAGCAAAGTGCTCCTGCTAGTCGGGAGTACTCTGGTGGATACCCACCATAATAAAGGAGATCAATATGTGGCTACTTTAAAACAATTCCTTACCTTGGGAATGGGGTTTAACCCGAAACAAGGCGTGATTCGGAACTTGCGAGTTTACATGGTAGCTCCCCTCTTCGGAAGAGGTTCTGAAAAAGCGACTGAAAAAATAGTTGCTAAGTATTTCTTCTCTTCTGAACATGAGTTCGTTATGAAAAACTTGGTCAGGAAAGGAGGATACTTCTATTTCGAATCCGATAAGCACTTTGAAAGATTCTTTCGAGAACTTAAGAAGATAGGTTGGCAATCTCAAGAACAAGTAAATAAGGCCTATATACCTTCGATTGTAGTTGACAGTATTTACTACTCTATGGAGGATTATCAAGCTTTATGTAGTAATCCTGCTTGTTTAAGGCCTGCCGAAAGGTGGGAGATTGCCGACTACGGAAAAAGTTGTCCAAGATGTCATTCAGAGCTACACGAAATCAATAGCAAAAAGGCTATAAAAAATGCAGAAGCAAAAGCAAAACAGGCGGCGTAGTCCACGCAAGCCTGCACAGGAGACTGAATCAGTCCCATTAGACATGACAGCTAAGACTGGCTGGACCCTTGGACAGAAGGCGATCCTAAGCATAGTCATAGCGGTCTGTTTGTTCATGGGGCTAGCAGCTCATCAGGGCGCATTAGCGGACGATTCCGTTGACCCTGTACCTGAGGCCCAGTTAACCACAGAAACGCCTGAGATCGAAGTACAGGCCGTCTCAGAGGGTGATCTGGCTTCCGAGCCGGAAGGTACTACTGATTCAGAGGTAGAAGGTATCGATCCTGTCGAACCTGATGTCGAATCAGAGGCTACTTTCTGGTCTCGTTTCAATAACGCGATAGAGTACGTCAAATCGGGAGATGCTGAGGCTATTTATAATCAGCGTCAAGCCGAGATGGATGCACGACAAGCGTACTTGGATATCCAAACGGAGGAACTTGTCTCCGAGAGAGCAGACTTAGAAGCTGAAAAGATTCGAGTTGCTATCGAAGTAGGCAAGATCCAACACTTCATGAGTTGCTTGGAGTCATACTCAGAAGAGAAATAATTCTGAGTTCGAAGTTACTTAGGAGGTAACATGGATAAGATCCGTAAGTACAGATACCTATGTCTTGTAGGTATCTTAATTGCCTGCTTCGCGATAGGCATATTCGATGCAGAGGCTTTGAAAGTCCTGATGATTATTCTGTCGTGGTCAGGTGTTCTTTTGTTCTGCTTACACTTTATGGTAGAGGACTTCCGAGTTCTTCACGCTAAAGTTGAAGCGCTAATTGAAGGAAAATCAAATGGCAGATCCTCAGCGGAGCAAACCGAGCCAGAGGGAGCAACCGAAGAGGGTAGTAATTAACGGTCTACTTAAGACCGGAGGCTTACTGTCTATCTTCTGGCTTCTTGGCTCTAACTTAATCACTCTTTTAGGAAAGTGGGCTGGTATCGAAAGTATCGGAGAAGGCTTCTTTTATATCGGGATTACTATCACAGTATTCGCCGGTATAGTAGGAGTTGCATGCTGGTCTATCGTCGAGTCCACTGCTAAGATCGAGTGATATTCAGGCGTACCTCAATTCTGGGGTACGCCTCCTTTCAGGAGTAATCATGAAAACTATCTACCTACTTTATATCCTGGCCCCTCATCCAGATATTAATGCATATCAAAATGTTCAACCACATGAGGAACCATTCGTAACTCTTCAAGCTTGTGAAAAAGTAGGAGAGTTCAAAGCATCTAAGGGAATCAATTTAGGGTATCTGTGCGCCCCAGTCTCAGTCCAAAAGGCTAAGGATTTACTGGGTCGTCAGAACTATGCACCAATCAGCGCCTTTGAGGTAAACGGGGACTTCGAAGTATGATTGATTGGTCGGGTGCAGTTCTTCCTATAAGTCTTCTCACAACAATAGCATGCGTAGTGCTACGTCAGAAGATAGGATGTACTGTGTTAATTCGCCACCGTCTAATACGCCGACTAGGAGCATGTAGAAGCAGGCATGTGGGTACTAGACAGTACTTCGACGATGGCGGTAACCTGTCAGGTCCGTACTTATCGGGTGTTGAACGCTCCGATAAGCTGGCACCCGAAAATAAATGTTCCCTTCCCCAGTCGGTATGCAAGAGCAAAGCTTGCACAGGAACCTGAGTCTGCTATCAGTAGTACTGGAATGAATCATAGGTATCACGCGAAGATAAGACTACGCCAAAGATTATCTTAGCTGGCTATGCGAAGGATTATGCTGACATGTTCTATTAAAAGAGTTAGGGCAACGGGGCTGAGTACGCCAAACTCAAAAGCTCTGAAACGACTTTCTCTTTTACCAATGTCTCGATGGGAGTTAACCTTACGATGGACTAACCTTCCGATAAGCACGTAGGTTAGGATAGCTGTCATATCACTTGCAATGGTGAATAGGATCGGTTCAATTCCGATGTAAACGAGAGACTAGGTCGGCAGTACTAGGCCGTTAATCTAGTAATACAAAGCCAATAACATCCTTTTAACCCCCAAGGGAACGGTGTGAAAACCAAGTGGGTTCGACTCCCACAGGGGATGCTTCTCGATTGGAGCTGTAAAGATGTTTAATCTGGTGATTGATGCATTCGGCGAAATACTAAACGGAGTTCTTGTTTATGTACTAGTCGCATGTTTGATGTGCTCTGGGGCTTTGGTGGAACTCTATAACAATAATGGGATGCAAGTCTACAGTATTGATAGAGAATCCAACGTAGTTACCCAGATCATGGGCCCTAAGGCCACCCCGAATAGGGAAGTAGAGCAAGCACAAGGCTCACTTACTCCTCAGCCTGAAGGAGTCATCGCTTATGATGACCCTGATGTTCAGGATGATCGGAACCCTATTCTTCGTTTATAATAATAATAAAGGAGGAAGCTCAATGAATGAAGCTTTCTTGAAGCAAGTTCATCAACTCGAAGTTGTGAATAATGCAATGTCATTAGCTCTGCCCGAATTTCGGACAGCAGCAGGTAAGTTCACAGGTAAGGCGTTGGAAGATGAAGTCCAACGCATCGGCGAATTATATGGGCTTGTTGATTTCGTTTAACTGATTGCGCGACGCCAGATGTGCGATCATGGCTTGGAGAAAAGTTATGGCCTATTTAGTTTACTTAGGCTTCACAACGGATTTCTTGAGCAACATGTACGTACTAGTTTCAGGCGGATTAACTGCGATTTACCAACTAGGTAAGGTACGAGAGCAAGCCAAGCTCAGTGCTATAGCTCGCAGCCAAACGCCTGGAGCACAGTACAGATCACACATAAAGAATGGAGGATATCGAAAATGATGTCTCTTCTTGGTAAATACGCAGCGGTATGGCTGGTAGCTTGGAATGCTTCAAGCATTGTAACTATCGGCCAGCTATCTGTTTTCAAGCAGGTGCTGCCTGACCAGTATCACTGGGTCATGGATACCGCAGGGTCTGTACTCACGTCCGCTTGGGCGCTGACTGTACAGTGCGCAGATGTGTGCTGGGAATTCCTGAACACATCTTAACTTTCGAAAATAACAAGACCTGAAGGAGGTAATATGTCTTTATATCGACCTCACATTGATCGGGCATGTGCGACGTATGAACAAGTTGTGAATCGTCACGCAGAAGATTTAGCTATCGCACGTCTGGACTGGGAAGAGAAAATCTTCACAGGCCCTGACGGCGAGACGCTTCGACAATACTTGCCTGTCATCTTTTGTGAATTCAAGGGTGCCGTTTAAGTATTGACGAAAATAAGGACGATGAATTTCCTGGTTAGACAGTCCTGCTGGAAAGTAGAGTATGCATGCGGGAATTTCCTTATACGCTTCCTTGTCTAATACTAACCGTAGTTTCGCTATGGGTTCAACTCAGTATTAGACTTGGAGGTCTTCTATGTCTGTCAAAATTTCAGGCAAGTTAATTAAACATATCCCATGCACCAGTGCTAGCTGTACCAGCTCGGACGGTATGGCGCTTTACAAAAAGGAATCTGGTGAGATCGATGGGTATTGTTTTGTCTGCGGACACTTCGACCCGAGCCCACTTGAATCTGGGCAGGTACTGGATCAGGCTCAGCCGTCCACTGCTCATAGTCACTCGTCAGCAATAGCCGCTAAGGCTGAGGTTCGTTCCTCGCTGAACATCCATCAAGTGTCGGAGTGTCCATCCCTTCCTATCCTCGACCGAGGAATCAAACAATTCACTGTCGACTTCTATGAAGTTAAAACAATCCTTAATGGCTACGATGGCAAGACGCCTGTAGCTACATGCTTCCCGTACTACAAATACGATGGCCCTACTCCTAAGCTTTCCGGCTACAAGAAAAGATTAATCGAAGATAAGATCTTCACCAGTATAGGCGATACTAAAGAGACCATGCTCTTTGGTGCACAGAAGTTCTTATCAGGAGGTAAGAGACTTTATATCACTGAAGGTGAAATGGATTGTCTTGCCTTGTATCAAGTTCTTAAAGAGCTTGCCTCTCCAGAATTTCGACACTTAGAACCTTGTGTCGTATCCCTCCCTCATGGCGCTAAGTCCGCCGCCAATGCTATTCATGCAAATCAAAAATTCATAAATCAATTCGAAGAAACTATCTTGGTGTTCGACCAAGATGAACCAGGAAGAGAAGCAGCTAATGAAGTCTGCTCCTTCATGGACCCACGTAAGACTAAGATCGCTACATTCAGCGAGAAAGATCCTAATGATATGCTGATGTTAGGCAAGGCCCAAGAACTTAAGTGGGCAGTACTAACTAAAGCTAAGCATTACCAACCTGAAGGTATCACCACCTCCTCTAAACTTCTAACCGAGGCATTGTCTCCACAACTAGACGGAAGACCTTGGCCTTGGCCCACCTTAACTAAGCTCACCCACGGTAGACGACCAGGCCTGTATGGAATAGGCGCTGGCGTTGGTATCGGTAAGACGGAATTCTTCCATGAACTCATATACTTTATCGCAGAAACGGAGAAAAAACCGCTCGGTATCTTCCTCTTGGAAGAGGCTCCACAACGAACTCTTAGAGACGCTGCCGGAAAACACCTCAATACCCCTTTGCATAGACCAGATATTCACTGTGATTCGAAGGATGTGGAATCAGCGATTGCCAGATTCAGCGAGCCTACAGAAAAGCTTTACCTCTTTGACCACAAAGGATCCCGAGACTGGGATACAATATACAGTCAATGTAAGTATCTTGCCGCAGTACATGGTGTTAGAGATATTATCATCGACCCCTTGACTGCAATCATAAGTCACGAAGAAAACACAGATAGAATGCTGCATAAGATCATGGCTGATATGGCTGTGTTAACTCAAGCTCCTTATAATTGTACTGTGTATTACTCCTCTCATTTGAACGAACCTCCAAGAGATCGTATCCCGCACGAAGAAGGCGGACGTGTGAAAGAATCACACTTCGCTGGTTCTCGTGCGATGATACGATTTTCTAATTTAATTTTAGGATTGGAACGGAACAAACAAGATATAGATGTTGTCCAACGTAACACTACAATATGTCGTGTCCTGAAAGATAGAGACTTCGGTACTGCTACAGGCGAGACATTCGAAATCTATTATAATCCAGAGACAGGAAGATACCTTGAAGAAAATGAAGACTTCTGACGAAACAAATAATAAATCTTACGAAGATGACGAATATAAAGAGACTAAAGAAAAAGTTATTTCAGAGGTAGTCTTTTTACATTTCCCCGAAGCTAAAAAATTAGATTGGGAAATAAATAGGCCCACATCTAGCGATGTGACTAATAAATATTGGACACAGTACAAGCATAGTGTTGTCGATCTTGGCCCTACTGTTATAAGTGTTTATGGAAATTGTGATATCAAAACTTTGGAACAAATTAAAAAAGAACTAGAACAGGAATAATAAAATGCAAATTAAATTAGCTGAAGCTTTGTTACGTCGGAAAGAATTACAAGATAAAGTGGACCGTATGGAAGGCTTTGTTCACTCGGATCTTTTTGAAACCCAAGTACAACGAAAGAAAGTAACTGACAATATTGATGATATTATTGCCAAGGTTGCTAAAGTTGAATTCAATCAAATCACTAAAGAGTATGATTATTATGCTGCACAACTTCGTAAGATTGATGCAGTAATCCAGCAAGCGAATTGGACTACTGATGTAGAAGTAGAAACAATCTCTAACTATTCAGAATAAATTCTAAAGTTGGTGCGTTGAGTAAAGGCTTGCACTGTGCCTTGAACAGTTACGATGCGCAACGTACTAGGCAACTTAAACTGTATTGTAGGTTCGAATCCTACTACGACCGCCACCACTTTTGGTCGTATAGCTTAATGGTAAAGCACAAGATATTTTCTTGAATAGAAAGTTCCAAGATCTTAGAACTTGGGGTACTTCGAATATCAGAAATGCTAAATAAAATTCTTGTTTAATAGAAAATCCAATTAAGTAATTCCAGTTAAATTAACTCCGATTAACCAAGCTCAGGCCAACTTTATGAATTGTAAAGAATGTGATTACAAGAAACACAGAACTCCTGGCTGGTGTTTCTTCTTTGAAAAGAAGCCAGAACAGTGCAGTAAGTTCAGACATATACCAATGAGGAAATTTGCAAATGATTGAAGATATTTCACTAGGCGTTGTAGCCTTTGCTGCTTTTACTTATACAATTTTTGTGTATGTTATTGGCCGAGCAATGGGTATTGCATATCAAAAGAAACGAGATACATTCTTGAAAGCTTATAAAGATCGTACCGAGAAATGGGCAAGCTCTTTTGACAGGCTTCAAGATAGCGAGGATTAAATGAAAACTTTAGTAGTCGGTGACCTTCACGGACATAAAAAATATGCAGAGTTAGCACTAGCTTCTGAATACAATGTTGTTTTTATAGGGGATTATTTAGATTCCTTTACAGAATCTCCAGAAACTCAAGTAGAACTTCTATTGTTAGTCTTAAATGCAGTAGAAGAAAATCCAGAAAGGGTCACTGGACTACTTGGCAATCATGAAATGTCTTATTTAGATCCCAATATGAGAGCTTCTGGATTTAATAATACTACTTATCATTTAGTAAAAAATTTAAAAGATAGAATGTTAAGTTCTTTGAAGAGTTATGTTTGGGTTGATGATGTTTTAGTTTCTCATGCTGGAGTATCTCAAGAGTTTCTCAATCATAAAGAGATGAGCTTAAGGGAATACCTTGATAAAGAAGACTTTAACGATATCGGGTATTATCGAGGAGGCGATTGTCCAGCAGGCGGGGGGTTGTATTGGAATGACTTTAATACAGAAATGCTTCCTGTACCAGGAGTTACCCAAGTAGTTGGCCATAGTAACTCTAAAGGAAAATATCTTCAAGATGGAGTTAGATTGCTAAAGAAAAACGATGGATTGGTTTACTGCGTGGATAATTTAGGACGTTCCTCTGAAACAGTTCTTATCTCAAAGGGTGGGATAGAGCTAGTAGAGCTAGATAATTTATGATTTACGAATGGAAATGTAGTGAATGTAATTCCAAGGTGGAAGTTGAGCGTAAGCTTGATGACTATAACAAACCGCCAACTGTGAACGAAGCAAGAAAGAAAGGATGCTATTGTGATATCCCTGACCATTGTTGGGTTAAAGTATATAACAGTAGCACTCCCTTCAAAACCTTAGCAGACAAGGGAGTTTTCATGGATCAACATGGGAACTACCCTCCAAGGAAACTAGACTGATGTATGTAAGAGATACTTGGAAAGATGATGCTAAAAGAATGAGATGCAATTCTTGCCAATATGTAGGTGCTGAACTAATTGATACTCAACTAGATGGCGGAGGCCCAGGTCAGTACTGGATGATGAAATATAAATGTCTTTCTTGTGGGAAAGAATCCTGGGATTATGAAGGCGACTTTAACCTTCAAGCAAAATCTTGGTGTGAGTTTTAGCGAATTATGTCAGCCTTAGAAACACAAATAGGTGGCGGACACTACAAGGATATGAAGATCCAAGTAGTCGAGTTCTGTATGGCTAATGATATTCCTTACATGGAAGGGAATGTTATTAAATACGTAGTTCGTCATACTAAGAAGAACGGAATAGAAGATCTTAAAAAAGCTAGACATTACTTAGATTTACTTATCGAGAATATCGAAGATGAAAACTAAATTCAACGAAGAGAATATAAACGGATATAAATTTGAAACTATCGAAGAGTACGAAGAGTGGAAAGAATCGATTATCAATAAGATTTATTACTGTAATATCTCGATGAACAATGAAGGTATTAAAGATGCCGTAGAAAATATAGCTAACACGTTGTGGTTAGGAGAGGGGGAAAACCTCATAGCCAATTCATGCGACTAGTATTTGACATTGAAACCAATGGAATAGACTTCAGCACAGGAGATATCCTGCCACAGGTCACAGATCTTTGGTGCATAGTAGCTAGAGATATAGATGATCCAGAAGGTTATCATAATAAACATCTAGAGTGGAATTGTAAATCTCCAACTGGGGAACTAGAAGCTCTATTAAAAAAGTTAGAGGAAGCAGATGAACTCATCGGGCACAACATCATTCAGTTCGACATTCCTGCACTTAAAAAACTCTGCAATTTTAACCCAAACGGTAGAATTACAGACACTCTTGTCTGGTCTAGAGTCAATTACCCCGACAGACCTGGAGGCCATTCTCTCAAATCGTGGGGTGAACGGACTGGTACCCATAAGGGAGAATTTACAGACTTTACAGAGTACAGCAAAAAGATGCTTCAGTACTGTAGAGACGACGTTAAATCTAATATCGCAGTGTACAGAAGACTGGAAAAAGAAGGAAGCCAATCAAACGCCCTCGAACTCGAACACAGAATCGCAGACATCATCGCAAGACAAGAGCAGCGAGGATGTTACTTCAGAAAGTCAGACGCAGAAGGGTTAATTCATGATTGGGATGAACGGATTAATGATATTGATGTCAATATTAGGGCTGCTTGCGACTATAGTATTACTCCTGGACGTGTTATTTCCAAGCCTTACAAGATCAATGGAGAACCGACTGTACAATGCCTTAAAGCGTTGGGCGAAGTCGGACTAAGATCAGATCAAATCGAAGGACCTTGGTGCAGTATAGGATATACTAAACCAGATCTAGGAAGTAAGCAACAACAAAAAGAATTATTACTAGGATTAGGATGGAAGCCAGACGAGCATACCCCTACGGGCCAGCCCAAACTAAACGAAAGCATCAAGCAGGTTGGAATGATTGGCGAGGAGTTGCACGAAAGAAACGTTCTGTCCCATCGGCTCTCACAAGTAAAGGGCTTAGTAAACCTAGTAGACGAAGACAGTCGGATTCATGGAGGAGCAAATCCTTGCGGGACGCCTACCGGACGAATGAGGCATACCCGCATCGTGAATATACCGAGGGCAAACTCCCCGTATGGCGCAGAGATTCGTTCACTGTTTGGTGCTCCAAAAGGAAAAGTATTTCTTGGGTACGATGCATCTGGGCTAGAGTTAAGGATGCTTGCTCACTACGTTGGAAGCGAAGAGCTGAATCAGAAGGTCCTAACAGACAAGAAGTCAGAAGACTTTCACTCTTTAGCAGCACAGGTTGCCGTAGTAGAAGTAGCTCAGAGGGAGGTCCAGGATATCTTGGACGTACGGGATACAGGGAAGACAGTAGTATACGCCCTGATCTACGGAGCGAAGGACTACAGACTGGGGACGATCATAGGCGGCGGGAAGAAAGAAGGCCAGAAGATCAGAAGTTTACTGTTCAGCAAGATCCCAGGCCTGAAGGAACTGACGACGAAGGCGGAAAGAGCAGCTAAGAAAGGCTACCTCTTAGGCTTAGACGGAAGAAAATTACATATGAGACCTAACGCTCCACCTCTTAATACTTTATTACAGGGTGGAGGGGCAGTCTTTATGAAAACAAGTACGGCATATCTAGATGAATACACCAGAGACATCCAAGAGCATACATTTAAAGTCCTTGACATGCACGATGAAGGCCAATGGGAATGTTATTCCAGTGATGTTCCCTTCCTTACAAAGAGCATACATAGATCGTTTGATTCAACGACAGCTCTATACGAATTGAGATGTCCCCAACAAGCAGAGGTTAGCGTAGGCGAATCATGGGTAGAAACACATTAAAGAAAAAGAAGAATAAAGATAAAGAGCAGGAAGATAAAGTTTGCAAGCATCTATTTTGGGGCAAAATATTTGATGATTATGATGATCTTAAAGGTTGGTATTGTATTCGCTGCGGAGATAGAAAACTTAAATGAATAACACAATAGACTTTCCAACTAAACCTCCTAAGACTGAAGAGTTAATCGAAGTTAGAATGCTCTGCAATCTTGGAGAATTCGTAGAACTTCAGCAGTACTTAGAAGATTACAACAAATCAAAACTATTCTATACATACAACACGGTATATTCAAATGACAATTAATCTCGATGAATTCTTAACTACTATTGATCGTTATGACGGAGAAGAAACTAAAATAACAAAACCATTCGTAGTGTATACTTTTATAAACACAAAAGATGGAGCCTTTAATACTTTAGAAGAGGCAAGAGCTAACGTAGAGAAACGAATTAAAGACAGCCCTTTTGATACTTCTCCCTATTATGTATTAGAAGTGAAAGAAATTACTCGTGCTTTCCCTGCATCTGAAGTTCAGATTCAAACAGTACAACTAGAGACTGCTTTAAAAGAGTTAGAAAGTAAAGATGTCTAGTTATAGGTATGACGACAATAATTTTGTTTTACAAAATAAAAGAGCCAGGGAATCAGAAAGCCTTGGGTATAAAATTTTTATTCAACACCAGAAACAATTAAAAGCAGAGACGGATTTAAAAACAGCTCTATTTTATGCAGAGCAAAAAGCAAATCAAGAGAGAAAACTTATGAATTTAAACATGATCGAGAAAGTAGATACAGGCTTGAAGTACATCGTAGTTGGTACTGATGGCGGTTACTCCTCATTCGAAGATAAGAAAGAAGCTGTAGCTTGGGCGCAGAAAAAAGTACAGTGTAACGAGAAAGCTGAGTACTTAGTAACTCAAGCCATCACTAAAGTGCGAACAGATCGTCCTGTTGTAACAGAGGAGATCAAATGAGTACTACGGGTATTCATATAGGACATTCTGAAAAAGGTATTGAAGCTTATGGTAAACAAGTTTTAGAAATTTTAAAAGCAAATCAATCAGATCATATCAAAGAAGTAGCTCTGAATGCACTTAAAAAAGGATGCCAAATTAATAATACAACTTTACGAGATTCCACAATCACTATGCAAGAATTAAAGGAAGATAAATGACATTTAACCCTAACGCAAAACCAGAGAATAGTTTCGAACGGGAACTCATTCCAGAAGGGCCACACTTAGCACGATGTGTTCGTGTTGTTGAGATCGGAAAACATCATAATCCAAAGTACGATAAGACGCAGAACAAAGTTATTATTGTGTTCAGTCTTCCTAATGTGATTATGAACTTCGGCGAGATCGGAGACAAGCAGGCATTCATCAGTCACCCTTACGGGATTACTATCAGTAACTTCGAGAAGAGCGATATGTATGAGTACACCAGCGCTCTTGATCCTACAGGAAGTGTGACAGATCTAGGCGGCTTCCTTAACAAGCCTTGTCAGATCTCGATTAAACATCAGGCACGCGAGGGTAAGAGTCCTTATGCTCGTATCGATGGCGTAGCTCCTATGCTTCCAGGACTTGAAGTTCCTGAACTAGATACAGATCCGTTCTGGTTCCAATGGGATAATCCTGATCCTGAGATTTGGAATAAGCTGAATGACTTCACTAAAAATCTCATTCAGGAAGCAGTGAACTATCCTGATTCATTAGTCCAACGCGTAGCTGAAGGCGAAGTGTCGGGTAATGATATTCCGATGTAACTACTGCAGTCATATGTGGGAGGCAGACGAGTGGCCTGAGCGCTGCCCGGACTGCCATCTCCACAACACTGCAGAACTTCTTTGTAATGAGTACGATATAACATGGTGTTGATATGCATGCTCTTATAGATAGTGACATCTTCTGCTACGAAATAGGCAGTATGTGTAACCCTGACACAGGCGTACCTCTACCTTGGAGAGTGATCCGTCGATTAGTAGATAACAGAATCTTTGATATCTTAGATAAGACAGATGCCGAAACGTGGAAGGGTTACCTTACTGGCCCTGGTAATTTCAGATTCAACGTAGCAACAATCAAACCATATAAGGATCATCGTGGTGAGAAACCTTTCTGGTATCGTGCGATCTATAACTACCTTCATTTCGATAGGGACTGCGATATCATACGCGGCATGGAAGCAGATGACAAGTTGGCTATCGAACAAACTAAAGATCCTGATCGGACTATCATCTGCTCAAGAGACAAAGACCTCAGACAAGTCGAAGGATGGCATTACATATGGGAAGCCGGAAGACAAAAAGAAAAAGGACCGTTCTATGTCGGAGAACTAGATGGATATAAATCTTTCTTTGCTCAGTGTCTTACTGGGGACCCTGTGGATAATATCCCAGGCCTCTATAAGGTTGGAGAGAAGGCAGCTTCTGTACAACGAGTTCAGAAATCAGAGACAATCCTTGAAGCATTCGGATATGTACGAGAAGAATACGAACATAGATTCGGAAGTTACTGGAAGATGTTCTTACGAGAGAACGGAAGACTACTCTGGATGTTACGATCAGAACAAGACGATTGGTCGCCAAGAATGGAGGAATTGATATGCCAAGCGGGCAAATAGAAAACAGAGAGAACATGGATAACTACGTAGAGTGTTCAGAGTGTGGTAAAGAATTCCAACAACAACAAGGTACATTAATGTCTATCCGAGTTAGGTGGAGATGTGATAAATGTATCTCTTCTTGGAGGAAAGTTGTTAGGAAGATAATGAAGGGAGTATCTAACTGATGTGGTTACAAGCTTTACAACTCCTTAACCCTGCTGGTTTGATAGCCGATTGGTTTCAATCTAAGCAGAACAAAAGAGAATTCAAACAAGCTATCCATAAACAGAAGCTAGTTAACATCCAGCAAGGTAGAATAGCCGAAGCTGAATGGAATAACACAGCTCTTAAACATGCTAGTTGGAAAAGCCAGTGGCTAACGCTTGTGTTAAGTACTCCTCTTATTGGGGCGTTCTTTCCCCCTTTAGTGCCACATCTTCAAGAAGGGTTCACAGTACTAGAGACTATGCCGACATGGTATCAAGCCGCTATCAGCGTAATGATTGCTGCTAGCTTTGGTTATAAAAATTACGCAGATACTATGATGAGACGGGCTTATACCTTACCCACTAAAGAGAACAAAGATGAAAAACAAAACAAATAAGAAACGTAAACAACCTGGACCTAAGAGGGACCTCATCACTAAGTTCTTAACTAAAATTCTAATTAACAGAATTAGCAAACAAAATTTAGAATTCTCTAAGAAGCATATGAGGAACGTGGATACTTTTAAGAATAAGTACCCCGAAACAACTAGTAAGGATGTAGATAGGCTAAGTAAAATAAAAACTCTGCAATTCGTATTGCAACGGGCAGAAGAAAAGGTTGAACTCTTAAAGCCTAAGGGTATTAAAGAGCGCAGAATTAAAGCTGAAGAAACAGTTCAAAAAGTAAAAGCTGAGATTAAGGAATTGAAAGATGTCAAATAAAATTATAAGTTTGGCCCTTATGTTGATAGGGGGTGCATCCTTAACTATGGGGCTAATTGGTATTCACGGCACTTCAGAAATTGATGATCGAATTGATGCTATTCTTAATATAGCAGATCAAGTCGAAGACAGAAAGACTGAACTGATGCAGTACGTGAATGATAACTATGATGTCTTAGAGGTTCAGCACAGGGGTTGGGGAGTGAACTATAAGATTTCTTCCCACGAAACTGAAATCGATATTACAACTAAGCTAAAGCAAATTGAAGATGAAGATTTTATTACCTTATCTGCCAGCACTCATACTGAAGCAGAGTTCGATATAGATTATTCTAATCTTAACTTAAAAGATAATATAGAAGTCTACTCTTTAATTGTTAAAGAATTAAAAGCGTTAGAAGAAAGTTGGGAAGAGTCCGAGTCTGTAAATATTTCAACAACTATTAATCCAGATAATGCAAAAATCTTTGTAAACGTATTAAGTGAAGATAGTGAGACTTGTTTTAGAGACTGTGCGAATTGGGAATTTCAGTTAGAAAGTATACGGTATACTCTTATAACAGACTTAGCTGTTATGGATATTGTTGATAAAGTAATACAATCTATAAAGTATGAAGTAGATAAGGTTAAATATTTTTCAGATTGGGTTGAATATGATGGCGTATGGATTAGTTACGAAACCAGTACTATGCCTTCATTAGGGAATTCTGTTATAGATTCAAGTAATAAGAATCAATATAAATACAAATGGTATTGGGAACATCAGGAGAAATCTGATCCCTAGGCGCAGATACAAGCAGATAACGAAGGATGAAATAGCCCTCGTCAGAGCGAATCTAAGCGCTTCTCAGGAGGGTTTATGCCCCCTCTGTGGTAACCCTATCAATGACCCTGTACTCGACCACGATCACGTTACAGGAGCTGTCAGGGCCACTCTGTGTAGGAATTGTAACAGAGTTGAGGGGAAAGTCTTACATTGGATAAAAACAGTTAAAATAGACAAGATCAAATTCCTAAAAAACTTGTCTAAGTACTGGGTTCGGCATCGTACTAACAAGACCGGACTGATTCATCCCAATCATGGGAAACCTAAACGAAGAAAAAGGAAACGAAATGCCAAATGATATTAATGTATCTTTACTATTAATTGAAAGTGCAATCCAAGCAATCGAAGAACTAATGCATGATGTAGATTCTGAAGCAGTACAACCAGATCATCAAGCAGTTCTTACAGAATTAACAGAACTACTACAGAAGGTGAATAATGCCAGCGAAGAAGAAGGAACCGAAGCTACGATGGAAGCAGCGGCCGAACCCGCAGTGGATGCCGAAGTTCTTACCGAACCTGCAGAAGCCTAGCCTTCAGGTGTGGGATGAATCTGGTAACCGATACATCGATGTGCCAGTAGTCGAATAAGAAAGGGAGGGACGCCTCCCTAACTTATAGGAAATAAAATGCTAAAAATTAAAGACGATACAGTACAGGTAGATTTCTATCTTCAAATCTTATTTGCTATTATCGTAGCTAAAGAAGTCTACGACAAATACACGACGGACCTAGTCATAACTTCTGGTTCAGAAAGATCTGCAAAACATAGCCCAACAAGCCTGCATTATTCAGGAATGGCAGTGGATATTCGAACTAGGAATCTCCCTGAAGGAACTAAAGAAGAAGTCTATAGTCTAATTAAAGAGGCACTTAATGTAGATTACGATGTGATCTTGCATAGTACTCATATACATATCGAGTACCAGCCTAAAAGGCAAGATAACTAGAAGGTCGGAAAGCCTCGTGAACTCGCAATCCGTAGTACCGACCCTTTCTCGCGGTCCTTCCAGCCGCTCCCGGTGCAATGCCGGACTGGCCTATCTAGGCCCTACTCCTCCTAGATAGGCCCTTTTAATTCAAAATCCACGTGCCTCCTACGCTGTGGTTCATGCCTGATCTCCTTAAACAACAGGCATAAAAAAGCCGGGACTAGCCCGGCATTAAAGCCCCCTCTCCATCCCTGGATTGGGGGTTTTTCTTTGTCTGAAATTTATTCTGCCTCTTCCTGTTCTTCCTTCTCTAAGTCAGGGAGTTCACTCTGCTTTATGATAACATTCCACTGAGACATAGCATCAATCAAAGGTTGTCGTTCTTTGCCTATCACTTCAATAAGTTCAGCTCTAGCTTTGTCGAACTTCGCCCTATCTTCGGGAGTAAAAGAATTATATAGCTCATCATCGAATTGAGCACCTTCGTAAAACAATTCGTCTAATGTGATCGCCTTATCTCGAAGTAAGCCCCAAGGAGAGAGCATCGTTCTATCAGTGATCTTTCTAGACTGAGCTTTAGTAACTTCAATAGGCTCTTGAGATATTCTCTCAATTTCAATATCGATAGTATTAATAGCTCTATCGTAATGTCTTTGAATAGTATTCAGAATTTGTGCTCTTGCTGCCGGGTTAGGGTGAGCATCCAAAGATTCTTTAAGTCTTTTAGCATATTCAGGATGTCCTATAACCTTAACGTACTCTTTAGTTAACCTAGCATCATTGATAACATCAGGCAGAACATTCCGAGTTAAGTTAGTCAGCATGTTCATACGCTGTTCATCTGAAAAATTATTATTACTATTCAATAATTCTAATGTCGCTATCTGATCTTGATAAAGTTCGTCAGAAGATCTTCCATCAACCTGAGATGTAGCTTTCATGTTAACATCTACAGCTCTCATCACTTGTCCTAAGTATCCGCTAGGTCCAATCAGCGCACGTCTTTCGTCAGCATCTGTTAAGTTAGGAAGTAACTGATTAATTTCCGCAGCTAAAGCTACAGCAGGAGCTAAATCAGGGTTTTGTTTGTACATAACATTTCTTGCTGCTGCTGTTAAGTACGCAATTCTGGCATCATAAGTTTCTTTATCGATCTCCCCTCGAAGAACTTGTCTTTGAAGGTCTATTCGTTGTTCTATTCCGCTAAAAGCTAGATCAATTTCCGCTTGAGTACCTTGGCCTTGCAGAGCTGCAACCATACTAGCTTTGTAATTATTTACTAAGTTTTCGTTCTGAACAAGGAATCTATTAATAAGATCAGGATCTTGTTGCGCATCTACAAAGCTTAACTCATCCCGGACAGCTTTCGGTAATTCGTTATAGAACTTCTGGAATGTACCTTCCCCTTGATCTAATAAACTATAACCTAAGGTAGTATAAGCAGAGATTACTTCTTTCTTTCTGTTCTTATCTAAGAGTTCCATTCGAGTAGCTCTCTCTACATCACGAACCTGAGCATTGATCTCTTCTCTTCGGAAGTGTACATCACTAGCGATCTGTTCTATATCTCTACGAGTACCATCTTTATTAAGCATGTTAACATTAAGTTCATCCGCTTCTTCTAGCACTAGTTTCTCGTATTGAGCTTTCTCTGCTTCGAAATCCTCGAACAATTCAGTCTGAGCTGAACCTAGATCTTCTCCAGTAGTGAGCTTAAAGGTGTTAAGAATAGTAGCAGCCTGTTCTGGGTTAGCTTCCATGTAAGATCTGGCAACAGCTACACGACGAGCACGCAAACTACGTTGGCCATTCTGCTGTTCTGCTTGATCGAGCTTCTTAGCATCCGCCTCTAGAGCTTTAAGAAATTCAGGATCTGCCTGTTCCGCAAGAGCATTAGCTAAACCTGAATCGAAATTCGTTATAGCGCCCTTAGAGCTTCTCTCTTTCTTATCAGCTAGAGCTTTAGATAAGATACTAGCTCCGTCAGCAGCGCCTTCTAAAACACTAGGCACTGCTCTTTGATAAGATCCAACTAGGACATTCAAAGGAGTATCTTGTACTTCTGGACCTTGTGGAGTAAGTTGTTCCATATTAATCTCTTAAGTTTTCTAACCATCTAACGATCTGATCCTTGCCTTCGAAGTCCTCGAAGTTCTTGATCTTATCTAAGATAGTATCAGTAGTGTTTAAACTTTCTTGGTTCACTTTACTGGCCAAGATCTTTTGAAGTTCGAACTCCAGGCCATCCCTGCTCTTAGCATCTCTCGCATCGATAGGAGTATCGTAAATAAGTTTAGGCATGTACACACGATACATATAGTTATAATCGAAATCGTCATAGATCACCTTATCTAAGACAGACATCTTCATAACCATTTTCTCAACTTCGTCTGCTGTAGCTATGTTGTCGCCTTGTTGAGATGCTATACGTAAAGCAGTTTGATATATCGTACGAGCATGCGAGTTCAGATGCTCAACATACCCTTCTTCTCTAGGTCCTGCTCCGCCTGTGATAGTTCTGTAAGTATCCTCGATTTCTCTTCGACGAGTAGGACGGAAGCCAAAGATAGAACTGGCAAGTATTTCAGAAGCAGTAGCTCTGATAGTAGGGTTGCCAGAGTTAGTTAAGAATCTTTCGATAGCTATCTCTGCTTTAGCTTTAGTAACCTTATCATACAAAGGCATCAATCTAGCAATTGAGTCTAAAATCTGCAAAGAAACAGAGTCATCTGAA
>CEPH01085275.1_pt1 | contig 23150 bp, 33 predicted proteins | sample 530571 | NCBI WGS metagenome assembly CEPH01 (sample SAMEA2620413, study PRJEB7988) | marine metagenome | biome: marine biome (ENVO:00000447); feature: surface water layer (ENVO:00002042); material: "saline water (ENVO:00002010), including plankton (ENVO:xxxxxxxx)" | depth 5 m | reverse complement strand
TGCAATGGGCATGATTTAAACTTCTCTTTGGTAAGTCACGTCAATTAATGACATCTTAGCCGTTCCAGTGTTGACCTTTGCGAAAAAGTACATTTCTTCACCGTTAATATAGTCCAAATCTACCTTGAAAACCCCATAACCGCTGTTTGTCGTTGTTAGACCTCTGGACAATTCTGCTTCTGTGTCAGGTATGATAATTATATCGCCATTTTGATCGCTTGTTACCTTGATTGTGACCTTTGTAACGCCTGCGCCGCTTATATCTGTCAAGCGAACCCAAATACCTTCCAAATGCGCTGCATAAACGTGCCTAAAGTCTATATCAACAGAAACCACAGCATATTTTGTCGCGTCATATGCATTGGTGACATCGACCGATCCATTAAATGAAGCTTTAAGCTTTCTAAGATTCATCTTCCCGCCTTTGTTATGGCATCATATCAGATTTGATCTAATTCGTCATTCTTCGTCAAGGTCAATCGTTGGCCCTTGGATTTGTGCAATAACATCATCGCTTTTCTGTATGCTATCGATCAACTGTTTCACGCTTAAGACATCGCTATCAACGTTTATCTCAACCAATGGCTGTTGATGGACCGTAAAACCAAATCGGCGTTCAAGTAACCACGCCGCCGATCTCCAATCGGATTCTGCTGCGTCTTGTATTGATTTTAACGCCCGCAATTGCGCCATCGATTCGCTTCTTTTTATTCGTTCGGACAACTCGTGATAAAGGCCTTCTGATTCTTCTTTACCCCTTGAAATCCAAGCATACAAAGTCGCGACATGTATTCCGGCAACATGCGCCGCCGCGTCACGCTTTGCGCCCATTTCTAACGCCTTACAAATAACATCAACCGTCTGAGGGTTTATTTTTTCGGGCCTTGCCATTTTTAAGATCCTGGATTGTTTTATAAATATCAATGATGCAATAGAAAAGCATTAAAGCGGAAAGACCGGCGACCGCTGAACATATAGCAATCGCCGTATCTGTAGTCATTTCAAATCTTTAATAAATACGCGCGGGGTTGGATCTGATTGTTGCAACATTTGCATCCATTGATCCCTGCTTTCGCCTGTCATGCTTAAGATAGTTTCAGCGGCGCCGCGTTTTAATTTATATGTTGTCTTTTCTTCTACTAAATTATCAAATTCTGGCAGTTGTATAGCTTCAGCAACATTGAAAAAGCTTGACAACTTAAAAGACTTTTTAGGTGTCACAACTGAAGCGCAAATATTACCGCAATCAGACAAAGCTTGAAATTTGGAATCACCGCTTTTTTCTGCCAATGTCCTGACCTCTGTTTTAAAAATAACAATTGCTTTGATTGATTGATTGACTAACTCTTGCAGAATATTTGCTGCTTTTAGCTTGTCGCTGAAATCGACATAATTGGATTCAATGATTTCTTTTAAAAATGCAACATCATTGGCAATGTCTTCTTGTGCTTGTTTTATGTTTTGTTGGTTTGTCATGTTATTCTCTTTTGTTGATGTTTCCGGGGTTAGCCTGCGGCGCCCATGGTTAACCCCGATGACCTGCCTATCGGGCGCCGCTTCATATTAAAAGGGTAATTCTTGATCGTAAATTTGATCCATTGGGAAACGTCTATCAGATAGATCTAATTCATACTTTTTCAAAAAGGCATGGTATCGATCGTCTAATTTGCCGGTTTCAAATTGAGCCATAAATTGCTTGATCTGTTTGTTTGACCATTCGTCAGGATAAGATTTCAAAAGCGTTTCTTGTGCACAAAATTCAAACATGGGGTCAAATCCGTGAAATTGATCTGTCCATGCTTTAAATTCCTGCAATACGTTAATGCTTGGGGGGCCTTCAGGCTTATAAATTACCTTTTTGCGCTTTTCATGATTTTGGCTTTCGTTCTGTTCTTGCTCTTTTTGAATGTCAAATTCTTCCAATGCTGTTGCGCTGATTTTGTCGCCCAATGCCCATCGAAGCGCGCGACTAATTGCCCTTGTTTCGGCCTGTCTAATATATGCCTTAAAGATTGCGCCGCTCGTGTTGTTTTTATCGGCGTCACCGTGGCCAATGTAAATGCCTTTTTCGGTTTCTACAATGGCTTTGAATAGCGCATATTTATCCTTGCGGTCATGCTCGATCAGTTCAGTTTTAATGGATAGTTTTTGAAAGCTTAATTGGGCTATTAATAAATAGCCTTGCACTTTGACAGCGTCTTTTCCACTAATGGAGACAATAAAATTGTTTTGTTTTAAAAGTTCGTATGTGTCATTGATTGATTGCATTTTGTCTTCCTTTTGTTGTATGCGTTTTAATTATAACATTTACGGTCCGACCTTAGCAAAGTTTGTTGTCAAAATACCGGATCATTTGCCTTAAAACTGCGCTTGATGTTGAATCATGCTTTTTAGCTATTGATTCAATAATTTTCTTTTCTGCGCTTGGTAATTTTATGGTTATCCTGGCATCATTTTTCAAGCCTGTCCCTTTTAGGTGTGCTCCAACTGGTTTGGAAGCAGGATGATAGATAGGCTTGCTGCATGATTGACAGGTTGATTGTTTCCAACCAAAAGCGGGCATTTTGTTTTCATATGCGCAATTGATATCTAAACACGGAACAAAAATGGTTATCTTTCTTGGCTTGTGTAGATATCCGCCGCAATGATTGCACTTTGCTTTAAGGATGGATTCTTCTGTTGATGTTGTAACCTTGGAGCATGTAGGGCAAACGGATCGTCTAATCATGAGACACCTACCGGGCCACCGTACATTGACAAAGCTATCTCACACAATTCACGATCTGTGTATTCATATTCATCATCTGAATCATATTGATCGTCTAAAAGTGAAAAGGTCACAGCGCACATAGGCCGACCCATGATTTCTGACATATCGACACGCGCAGACATTTCAGACCAATCGATTTTCTTTTGTACCAAGTCTTCCATTTTTGCGCGGTCTTCGTGCTTCGGCCAATATCCTGACATTTTAGAAGGGCTTGCCATAACCAAAAGCCTTTCATTGATGATTGAAATAAAAAAAGAACCCATTTTAAAACCTCGGAATTTGGAAACCGTTTGTTTGTATTGCATGCGCCAAATCATTTTCATCAAATCCATTTGGATCATAATTTGGCTTGTCAATAGTATAACTGCGCGGCGTTAATTGTCTTTGCTCTTTGAGGTATTCGATTTCTTTTTGTAGTATTTCGATCTTTTTCCTTTGTTTGTCAATGAGGTTTAGGTGTGTTCTTCTTAATCGCTTGTATTTCTGCGTTTTGTTTTCAGCCTGTTTAACCATGCCAATCAATTGACAAAGAGCGCTGTAAGCTTCGCCGCTTTGTTGTTTTTTCTTCATGCTTCGAAAGATCATGCTTTCAAGGGTTCTTAATACTATCGGCCTTGTCATTTTAAAAGCTCCTTTGGGCCATGTGTTTAGCTGCCACAAGCAAACCCCCGGGGGTGCCTTTGACGTGAATTTGCAATGTGTCGCCGATCTTTAAAGTGTCGCACTCCAAACCATATCGGCGCAAGTCTTCTTTGAGCTTGTTTAAAGTTGTGTCTAACCTGTCACGGCTTGAATCTGGCAAGTTAAACAGCGGGCTATTTGGTACCAATCGAATTGGCTTTGGTTCTTCTGCGCATCTAAAAACCCAATTTGCACGCCCATGCTTTGCATGTTTAAATTCTTTTGGATTGGTTTCACGGGTTTCGAATTCCATTTTCCCAAGCGTGCACAAATAAAAGCAGACGGTCTTCGTTCTTTCTGGGGTCATGTCGCATAGACGTGCAATTGTTTTAACTTGCAGAAATTCATTGAACCGATCAAATGTATCAAGAACCATGTATTTTTCGTCTTCTGTTATTGATGCCCTTGAATTAAGCTTTGGGCATCTGTGCTCCATGTATTCAAGAATCAATTCTTTGTTGTTTGTTTTTGGTTTTTCCATTGTTTTCCCTTTGTTGTTTCCGTGATTGGATTTGATGGCGTTGACATTGCTCGACCAACTGGTTCAGAAAAGTGCCAACGCCATAGAAACCAATCAGGCTTCAACCAATATTTTGGCATTTGCTAAAAATTGAAAGAGCGCAGTAACAAAAACGGGATCGTCTGTTTTAAGGTTTTCACTCATTTCAATAAGATTTTTAAGTGCGCTTTTGTTGACGAGAACTTGTGATTCGTCTTTTGCGATGATTCCAGACATTTCTATAATCTTAAATTCTTCTATCATGTGATAATTGTCTGCAATGTATTCCATGGTTTCAAGACTGTGCGCGTGTGCTTCTTGCTTGTAGGATTCAAATGTTATAATGACGATTTTGTTTTTCATTTTGGTTTTTCCTTTTGTTGTTGTTTATGGGTGTGCAATGATGTCAATTGCAATCACTTTGTATTTTGTGTTTTCTATGCTTGTATAAGTTTTGCCTATCACACGCTTTTCTGCAGCTATACCGCTTTGGGATGTTGTATAGGTTTGAACCGTTTTTAAACCGTTTAAAGTTCCGGTCATGTGTTGAATTGTGACGTTTACAATAAATTTTTGCATTGGTTCTCCCTTTTGTTGTTTGGCTTACAATTACTCTATACCTAATAAGGTCAGACCTTACAAATAAAAACAGCAAATTAACCGAATTTAGGCTTATTTAATCAGATTCGGCGATCAAAGAATTCAAGGCATTCGCGTTCTGAGTCTGGAATTGCATGCTTGCAGAATTCACGGATTGCCTTTTTATTCAAGACGTTTGAAATGGCTTCGCATTCTTTTCCGGCTGTTTTAGAATCAATGCCCCTTTGTTGCATTCTGCAAAACAATTCACGGCATAGCAGATTTGTATTTTTTTCAATAAAGTCAGGAGCACAAACAGGTTTTGCCAAATCAAAATCAGTCAATTGCAAAATGACGTCTTGTTGTTTTTCAGCGGTTTCATCTTTGATAACAATTGGGACATCTGGATTGCGTTGAAACCAAAGCCAAAGAGCCCCAACAGTTCCGGCACCAATGGCAGCGCCGCCAATGCCCCAAATAATAGTTGAATCCATGTTTACACCATTAGAAAAGGGCGCCTGATCGAAACCAGACGCCCACAACAAAAGAAAGAGCGGTGTATGGTACCGCCTTCCAATGTTATTGGCTTATTTAAGCAAATGCAACCACAAAAAGCAAATACAAAGCCCATACTAAGCAGATGCCCTCGATTATTGATTTGATTGATATTGATTCTTTAACTGTCATCTTTCATCCTTTTGTTGTGGTCTATATTTTAATAACGGATTTCATTGACATGCAAAGACATTAGCGCAACAGGTTATATTTTTTCAGGGGGTCATTATGTTCAAAGTTGGTGAAACAGTAAAAATTAAAACGCCTGTAAGCTTTCAAAGGTTTGTCGGGCACGTTTTACAAGTCGACGGTGAAACCGTTAAAGTTAAAACCCATTTCAAAATAAAGGGTCAAGATGTTTGGATCGTTTCGGCCTGCAATGTCAGTTCGTGCATGAAAAAAGAAAATGCAGTTATGCATGGCACACCAAGTTTAGAACGTGAATTGCATAAAGTGACAAGGGCACTAAAATGAATCGATCAAGTTATTCAAATAGGGGAATGGGTTTAGAGAAAATGATTGCGTTGTTTGGTGCCAAATACATGGCTAAAAATGACGCGTATCTGATAAAGCATGAACCGCCGGTAAAGCATTTGAAAAGCCTTAAATTTGGTCAATTTGTAGCTGTAAGGCAAGCAAAAGGGCAGCCAGATTATTTGATTCACTTCGATGGGCAGTCAGTTTTATTTGATGCAAAAGAATTTAGCGGAAAGCGTTTCCCTTTTAGTTCATTGCATCGCCATCAGTTTGACGCATTGATGGCATTTGAGAGAACAGGCGGAAACAGCTGCCTTTTTTTAAGGGCTACAGATGCAAATGGTTATTTTATTCTTCCGCTTTCTGCTTTTAAGATGGAATACATGTCTTGGGCACGTTGCAAAGATACAGGCCAAAAAAGCAAAAAAGGACAGGCTTCAATTAGCTTGTCCTTTATACGTGAAAACGCAATCCAATGGGATGAAAACGGCTATTTATCCGCCTTGAAAATGTTGTTCAAATGAGTTCCACCTTGATCAATGGGCCAAATGTCTTTGACTTATACGATGGGCCATGCTCCCTAAGATATTCAATACATTTTTGCTTTTCGCTGTTAATCGACGTGTGCAAATGCGCAAAAAGCTTTGGCTTGTTTGTTTCGCGGTCAATGTAGTCAATTGAAACGGTTATCCCATCTTCAATTTCGTCTTGGGTAAAGTCGTCTAACTGTTCAATCAATTCGCTTTTCACTTCATCAAGCGACAATATTGGCCAAACTTCTATTTCTTGCCATTCTTCTACACCGTTGTAGAAAGATAAAATCACTTCTTTTAAATCCATTGTTTTTTCCTTTTGTTGTTAGCGCATACCAGCATAGTGAGTGCGATACAGCCAATCATTATGGATGTCGTCTTTTATGCCTTCAATTTGTTCTCTTATTTCTTCTAAAATGTCTTTTCGAACCGATTCGTCTGGCAATTCTTCAAGGTTTGCAAGTTCTTGCAAATCTTCAAGCGACATTGTTTCAATTTCAGATTCCAGATCGTATCCATGTTTGACCGTTTCAATTTTAAAGTAGTGCATGCAGTTTTCCTTTTGTTGTCTTTTTTGTTGTTGAAGTTGTTTGTGGTTTAGATTTTAACGCTGTCTTTGCTCAATTCTTCCGTAAATCGTTTGTATTTCTCTATAGTTAAATTTGTTTTGAGTTTTATCTTCATCAAAAATAATAACGCTAATCAAGTATTTCCCTTCTTTATTTAACTTGGATTTAGCCCAATGTATTGCAGACGATCTGCATGTCTTTGTTGTTGTCATTGTTATAGTTTCTTCGCTTTCAAGCTTACAAATTATTGTGTATTGTTCAAACATTTTGATTTTCCCTTTTGTTGTTTGGTTTACAATTACTCTATACATCATAAGGTCGGACCTTACAAGTTTGTTTGTGTATTTTACCTTTATTTTTTTGCTATTCGAATGCCTGCGCTTGATCCAACAAAAGCCCGCTTTTTATAATTTGTTTAAAGACCCATTGACTGCATTGGGGGACAATTGCATTTCCCAAAGCTTTTAATCTAGCCACTCGATCGGAAACCCCATCATTTCCGTCACAAAATGGGGATTGAGTCGGCCAGTTTCGCCAGTTTGGGACAATTTGCCTTTTCTTGCCAATGCTTCCAAACATTTTGATTGCTGCGTGTTTCCTTTTAGTCGGTATTTGTGCTCGTGCGCTGTCGGCGTCGGTAGCATGCGCATGCGTATCGCTGTCGCTAATTTCGGTGTGCTGACTTTGCCCGCTTCTTTTCGCATCAAAAAGCCGTCGATTGATTCGTCGGTTATTGCTGTTGCGCGTGGTGTCGGTAGCAACGCAAAACCATCGCTTTCGAAGGTGTGGCGCTCCAAATTGTGCAGCCGATATAATCGACCATTCGCAGTCATACCCGATTGCGGCAAGACCTCCAATAACTTTGGATCCGCCCAATCGAATGATATTTGGAACGTTCTCCAAGACGACAATTCTGGGTCGAATGTCGCCAATGATTCGCAACATTTCAAACCATAAACTTGACTTTTTTCCATGTTCAATTCCCTTTTGTTTGCCTGCCGTTGATATATCCTGGCAAGGAAAGCCCCCAATCAATATGTCGATGGGCTCAATTTCTTTTGTTGTTGTTATGTCGTCATATATTTTAGCGTTTGGCCAATGCTTTTTGAGTATGCGATGACAAAATGCATTTTGTTCAATCTGCCATTTAACTTCATGATCAATGCCATATTCATCAAATGCCCATTGCAACCCAAGTTCGAAACCGCCAATCCCGGCAAAGCATGATCCAACAGTCCAAGTTCTAACCGTCATAGCAATCGCATGATTCTGGAATATCAAAAAGTTTAACTTGTGATTTTTCCATTTTTATCAAGTTTTTCCATGAATGGTTCCTTGCTAAACCCTTAACGCTTGAAAGATTGCCTTTTGCATTGTCTTCAATTGCAACCGCTCTGTCGAATAAATCAGGATAGCAAGTTGAAAGCTTTTTTATTTCTTTCCATTTCATTGCAGGACAAAAAAAACAAGATGACTTACCGGGCAATTTAATCCCTTCTTTTTTTATGATTTCAATACATTCTTCTCTGCCAAAATCCCAATCGATTAACGGATACCAAAAAAGATATTTATTATCTTCTGTAAACTTTGCGCGATGGGGTTCATCTGCATCATAGCCCAAGATTTTTATTATCTTGTTTCCTGTTTTCCAATATGCAATGGCATCAGGATTGTTGTTTAAGTATTTTTCCTGTGGTGCGCGTTTATATTTTTGCGAGCAACCTTTGAAGCCATATGCCAATGATGGAAGTCTTTTATATCGATGGCAATCATCTTCTAAAGTTTGCAACTTTCCATCTTTAGTGTGGTATTTCAATGTTGTTATACCCTTATGGCCTTTTGATTTCAGCCAATTATGCATGTGCTCGACATGTTTATAAGTGTCTGGCCTTTCTGCGCCTGTATCACTAAACAAAACAAAATCTAAATGAATACCTCTGTTGATCATTTCAATTAAAAGCGCCGTAGAATTTGTACCGCCGCCATATGCTAACATTTTCATTTTTAGCCCCCTATACAAGCAAATGTCCAAGCCTTTGACGTATCATATCCCCAAACATGCACGCGACTGCGTTAACAGGATTATTTAAGGCTTCTGCAGCTTTTCTTTTGCATTTAGGAATGGGTATGGTTTCAGTTTCACCAAAGCAAAACGCCGCCGCTTTATCAAGCCAATCCAAACCGCTTGATCGATGTTCTTGATTCATTAATTTAAAATCTTTCTGCGCCGCTGTCGGCGCCCAATTAGAAAAACGTAAGTTTTTCTTTCTTTTCTGTTTTCTCTTATGGTGCAGTTCTTCGCACTCTTGTGAAGGATCCTGCAAAGAGCGTTCTGCGCCCCATTTTTTTAGCTTCTTCACTTTTTTCAATGCAAGCGTAAACCTTTCTTTGACGGTTGCAGCTTTTCGGACAATCAGCCCAACCTTGTCAAGGAATTTCAATGCTGCATAAATTGTCCGCCGGGTATAGTGACCGCCCAAAACATCATAAATTCTTTTAATGCTTGGGAATACTTCAGCCTTTTTCCAAGCATGGGCAGCCAGTGCAGTGTATACCGCCCATGCGCCGCCGCTTGCCCTGTGTTCGGATAAGGTTTTAATTTCGTTTTCTGTCAATTGTGCATACATTTCGCAGCCCCCATAGTTACAGAAGCGTGCAAAAATGTTACATTTTACCCACTTCTCAAAGTTGATCCCTTCGCGTCTCCGTCAAAATTCGCGTAGGGATTTTTTTATTTTCTCAAATTAAATAACTCATTCTTCAAGCAATGTGTAAGTGAACCGTTTATAAGTTGGGTTGAATTTTATTTGCTGTTCGGCCAAATACATTAATCGATCAAAGTCTTGCACACGCTTAAAAACCTGACATCCTGCGGAATATGGCCCAATATATTCTGTTTCTATTTTTGTCGGATGTGCTCGATGGCAATTGATTGAATATCTAATTTCCATGATACTTGATTCGTCAAAGTCTAAAACTTTGTCTTTGTTTTTGTCACGATATACGCGCATTGGATCGCCTGTATTTCTATGGACCAAAGCTTTGTATTTTGATCGATGCATTCCAATAATCCAACATCCACGATATTGACCGGGCACTAAAATAGCTGTTCCTTTTGGATTGCCTTTTCTTTTTTCATCTTCCAACCAATATACGCCGGGATCGGTTGTAATTTTCCAAGTCTCTTGATGCCATTCGCCGTTGACTTTGTAGACGCAGATCATGAGGTCATCAAATTTATTAGAATGCCTTTTTTTTGATTTTGATTCTTTTGAACGTATACCGATCAAATTTAAATCGTAATTATCGCCATCGAAAACAGCGAAACCTTTTTTTTCAAGTGCGTCTAAAATTATGGGGCGTGTGATAATCATGATTCCTCGTATGTGTGTAGTGTTACAGTGCAGAAGGCTTCTTGGAAATTAAAACTGACAGCGGAAACCATTGCCTTAAAAAACCAATAGTCTCCTTGTGGCCGATAAGATGTCATAAACTTGGAAGGTATAAGACAATCAACTATATCACCGGCGCAAAGTTCGGCATATTTTAGGGGCAAACGCAAAACCATTTTGATCAATGGGTTTTTTGCCCATGGTTCCATTCTTGAAATGTCGCCTTTTGCCATCCTTTGGCGTACAGTGTCTTGACTTGTTTGATTTGATGAAGCGTACAATAATTTGTTATCGAAAGTTTGCTTTGATTGGCTTGGAATTGACGGCACCTTTGAACCAGCTGGAGCACCATCATAAAAATTGCGCGTTTCCTTTTCTTCTGCGCTTGCTTTTAATTGATATGTTATTTCCATGCCTTGGTAAATGCTGTCGACATTTGGATCAAACAAATCAAAGGATTCAAAGCCTAAAATATCGCTTTCACGTATATATTCGGCGGGTTGGATGTTTGGATCATTTAGCTTTCTGCATACCCGCCAGGATATTGCATTCTGTCGCCATACTGGCCATTGACCAACCTTTGACGCCATATCAACAAAGGTGCGGAAACCGCTTGACCATGATTCGGTAATTGGAATCATCCATGAATAACCGCTGACAGCCACAACTGGCGGCCCATAACTTGAAATAGAATACACAAAGCCCGCCATAGTTTTAGCGTCAATGTAGTCAACCAAATCAGATCCAAAATTGCCCATAGCAGTATAGCTTTCTGGAAAAGTGTCAAATGTTCCACCGCTTCCAATTTGGCTTGTTATCAATTTTGCAAGTATTGACCACGGATCGCCCTGCAACATTGCTACCGGCTTAATTGGTGTTTGCGCGTAGAATTGACCTGTTGTCAAATTTGGGGCTGTTCCGGGGTATATCGTCGCGCCTGTTTTTGTTTCAGTTGTTGCAGTTAAATTTCCTGCGCCAGTTGTTGCGCTTTTTGCGCTGAATGTCGCATAAACTTGACCTAAACTTTGAGAACCGCTTGGGGTTGTCGCATCGCCATCGATTAAACACCAACCATTTTGACCGGTTTCAAATTCAAAGTTTCCCAATTCAGATACAGCTATATTTGTGTCGCCTGCATTGTAGTCACTTGTCAATCGCGCTTCTATGCCTGTTTTATAAAACCATTGGAAGTTAGGCGCGGTCATTGCGCTTGTATTATCGACGTTTCCGTTTGCATTGACAGCCAATGCGCTAATGATGTCGACAAAATCAAGCCGATAGACACCCATAACGCCGCTGATATTTCGCAATTGCCCAAAGCATACACGTTCGGTGTATCCGCCTATTGTGACATATAAACCAGCATAAACGCCGCGCACTAATTTATCGCTATGCTGTCGAATGTCGCCAATAACATTGCAGGAAAATGAACCAAATGAAACGGACCAACGCTGTGGTATTATGCTTGTGCCTTCTATTTGCGGGCCTTCTCTGCTTATTTTTAAGTCAGTTGTTTTCCCGCCAGTTGAAAAAATGCTAAAAGCAGCGCTTGATTGATTTGGGTTTTCATGAAATCGCAATTCATATTCTGGCGAAATCATGCTTCTGTTTAGTCCAATTTTAAATCCGCCAGACCAACCCATTTCTAAAACCTAAATAGTTCAGTTAATTGCTTTCTTTCTTCGCCTTCTGGATCGTCAAGCGTTGCCAGCGCATTTTGTGGTACCATTTCAGGCGCAATTGTTTCAGTTACAAAGCCCGTGTTAAATTGCGCTTGATTAGGATGAAATTTAAATAGCGCATGCAAATCACTTACAAGCGTAATGTTTAGCGTGTAGTTTAAACCATATTCAGAAGTCACAATTGGCGCGCCAATTTCGGATTGCGCACGCTTTAACATTGGCCAACACCTAAACCAACGCGCGAATACAGGCTTGCTGTCATATCCAAACGCGACCCCATCATCTTTTGACGTTGCGGGCGCGCTACCGCTTAAATCGATTGTTCCGCCAAATCTACCAGCGCATGTGGTTGCGTGCACTTTCCTTTTTTCGTAAAAGGTGCCGGGCGATGTTGATTCAAGGGCGACATAATCAGTTTCGCCGCCAGTGCCCGGGGTATTGGTTCCTAATATTTGATAAAATGGATTGTCAAAGCATTTTAAACGCGTATCGCCGGGGTTTGGCGTTGTCTCTAATGGGAAAACATATGATCTGTCTGTGTCGCAAGTAAAAGAACAAGCGCCGCCTTTGTCTAAATGGTTTTGTAATGCTGCAAATTTGTTAGCAAGTTCTAATCCGCCTTTCATTCTATCGCGTTGAATGGTTACAACCTCTCGATATAAACCGGTAACCCTTCGCATTGAACCTGATAAGGATACGCCTGTCGCGGCGTCAATTTCCCATTCGCTAAATAGCTCGCTAATGCCTTCACCCAAATCTATCGTAATTAATTGCGCATTTGAGCCATAAAAATAAAACGCTGCGTTTCCCATAACTTATCCAAATAGTGTTGATTTTGAAGATCCAAACGTGCCAAATCGGTTTTCAATTTTTCGGACCAATGCATCAATTGCGCTTGATTCAGTTACTGCGCTATTGATGACAACTGTAACACCTTTGCCGTTTTGCATTTGATTTAATGTTCGATCAATTGCTTGGGGCCTTGATCCGCTTTGGGGGGTTATTATTTCGCCAGGATGGACCATTGCTAATTGGGCCTGTCCAAATGTCCCGCCAGTTACGCGCATGCCACGCCGCGCACTTCGAATTCTTCCGCCGGATTTAAAATCGTTTTCAATGCCATAAAAGTCAGCGATAAATTTTAATGATTTTCGACTGCCTTCTCTTAAGGCATCTTCGCCTGAAAAAATGTTTTTTATACTTTCGATTAAGTTACGGCCAAAGTCTTCAAGCCCTTTGATAATTGCGCGAATCAATTCCGGTATTGCTAAAATAATGCCTTTTGCCAGCGCAAAAGCAAATTGGGGGAGAAGCTTTCCCAATATTTCTGGCAACATTTCTAAACCTTTTTCAAATGCCATCAAAAAGTTGTTGAATTCTTCTTTTAATGTTTTTGGATCTTTTTGGCCTATCTGCGCAATTGCACCTACTATGCCGCCAATTGTTCCACCAATCTGGCCGCCAATACCGCCAAAAAGCGAGCCAATGCCTGTGGTTATTTGCGTTAAGAAGCTACCTGGATCCGTTAGTGAGCCAATAAATTGATCAATGTTTTGAAAAGCTGAAACAATCGAATCCCTTCTTTGCTCTGCTTTTTTTGCCAGTTCATCGAGTAGCTTTTGCTCTTCATCTTTTCTTTTTTTGTTTTCATCTTGTCTAAGCTTTTCTTTGTTTTTTGCTTCAGTTTTTGCACGCTGCAAATTATCATTTGATTCTTTTTCTAAGCGTTGTTTTTTTTTGGCTGCAAATTGCTTGTCGTTGTCATCTTGTTGTTTTTCTAATTTAGCAATCTTTGCTAAACCTTTGGTTTCTATGTCTGTTGTTTTTTGTGCAATTTTGCCTAATTCTTCTTCAATTTTGGTTCTTTCTTTTTTGTTTTTTGTTTTTTTCCTAAGTGCTTTTAGTTCTTTTTCACTTGTTGCAAGAAGCTTTACATTTTCTTTTATTGAGTCTCTTGTTTTTTTTATTTCTGTATCAATCAAATTATTTTTTTGATTATGCAATTTGATTCTTGCTTGTTCTTCTAAATTCATAGCTTTTATGATCAAAAGCGTTTTTTTGTTTCCTTCTGTCCTTTCTGCAATTGTTCGAAGGGTTTGCGCTTCTATGTTTAACAATTCTGCGCTTGCGTTAATTGCATCTTGATCAAGCTTAGTGTTTGCATTGTTGATTTTTTCTGTAATTTTTTGTACTTTGCTTAAGTTTTTAAATTGATCATTAATTGCATTTGTTAGTTTTCTTGCTTTTTCTAAGCTTCTCGCTCTTGCCTTTGCAATGCGTTGTTGTTTAGCTGCTTGCTTTCTCAGTTCTTCGTTTATCCTTGCATTTTCAAAAAAGGCATCTTTAGCAGACTGGAATAAATTAGTGAAAAACCCGGTCCTTGTTTCAGAGCCAATTTCAAAGTCTGGGTTTTTTGTTAAACTTTCAAGCAATCCTAATTCTGATTTCAACACATCCCTTCTTGCTTTTGCAGTGTTTATTTGCTCACGTGCAGTACTCAAACGGGCTTTATCGGCTTTGCTTAATTCTCTGTTTTGTGCTTTTGCTATCCTTTCCATTTTTTCAAGGTCACTAATTTGTTGGAATCTGTTAAGAATGACCTCTTTTTCGATTTCTAATTGTTTAGTGGCTTGCTTTATTATTTTTCGACCGTGTCTTTCTGTTAGTTGTTGCGCTTTAATTCTTCCTTCTTGCTCTTTTGTTATTTGGCCTTCCAAAACCAAATTTTTAAGACCAACATTTAAACCGACATCTACTAAACCTTGATTTGTTTCTTGCAATCTTTGATATTTTTCCGCTGTCTTTTGTGCTTGCTGTTCTAATTTAGATAATGAATTGAGCGCTTCAGTACCCGATTCAGATAGCTTTTTTTGTTCTTCTGCTGCGCGCTCACTTGCTGCAGTTAAGAATTTATAGGCTGCAGCAACAGCGCCAACGGCACCAACGGCAAACAACATCTTTTTTGATACTACAGTAAAGATACGCGCAACACCTTCCAAACCGCCAGCAAATGCGCTAGCAGTTGTTGCCGCTGCCGATAGTTCAGGACTCACCAAACCTAAAGCGCCTGCCAATTCAGAAGTTAATCGATCAAGGTTGGCGCTGTCTTTGCGAAGTGCCATGTATTCTTTTCGCGTTTCCTTTGCGCTGTCGGCAGTGTCTTTCATTGACTTATCTGCCTGCTTTCCAAAACTTTTGGTCTTTTTGGATGCAGTATCCGCTTCTTTACCTGTATCTTTCAAAGCTTTTTTTGCTTTTTGATCGGATATTTTTAGCGCATATTCAACGACATTGACAGCCATGGCAAACCCCTCAAAGGCAATTTATCAGATCATGTAAGTTGATGGTTGGAAAAATGCTTGTCTTCTTTCTTTTGGTTTGTCTCATAAGCTTGTCGATGCGATGGCCACGCGCTTTTAATGCAGCAACATTAATCGCCAAATCTTCGAATGATAGCTTTGCGACTTCGCTTGGTAGTATGCCGTAATTTTTACCAATTATGTCGTACATATGCAAAAGGTCCAAATCATTTGAGAAACCCGGCAATCCGCTTTGCGGCCCTCTCATGACCACGCATGCAATTCTGCAAAAGCTTTGTCCGGTCTTCGTCGGTTATCACACCAATCCATAATTGGTTCTGATCTGCGTTTTGTTCTTTTTCATGAAAAACCATTTTTAAGTCTTCAAATGTTTTACCGCCATCGATAGAAATGCGCCTGACACAGCTACAAATTATTTTGTCATTTTGTGCTGCCAATTCCAAAAGCTTTTCCGGCTTTATTTTTTTTGACCATTCAAGCAAATCGTCAAGATTGTCACTTTCGGCATTCTCTTGCATTTGCTTAATATCTTCAGGATTTGCCAAAGTTGATGCAATTAGCGCAGACGATAAACCTGCGCTTTCCGCTTCTGCCGGGCTCAATATGCGGCCCTCAATTGTTATTTTTCCATCAAAGATCGTTTCAGTCCATCGCGAAGCTTTTGCGATTTCTTTTAATATACTCATTTTTAAACCTGCCTTTTATGTCGGACATAAAAAAACCCGACCACGTTAAAAATAACGCAATCGGGCGCATAGTGGAGGTTTTTTAAGTGTTTAAAGCGTTTGCAGCGTCTAAAGTGTTTTGAATCTCAAGCTTAAGCGCTTCAGTAGATGCGCCCGCCAATGCTGTAAAGGTCACGCTTTGCGACAAACGCCCAACAGTTGAAATTGGATCACTGTAATCAGTAATAATAGAATTATTAAGTGTGAATTCCATATAATTGGTGCTGCCTGTCTCATCGAATTTGATAACCAATGATGATTCTGTCCCTGCTAGCATTGCATTATACAAATTGTTATTTTGTGCATCCAATTCCACGCTGACGACCACAGATCTAAAATCCGTGACATCGGGCGATTCTGTTAACTTGCTTCCCAAGACATTTCGTCTTTCTAAACTGTTCTCAATAGTCATTTCAAAGGATCTGACTTTGTAGGTTTGACCGTTAAACGTCAAATCAACTGACGTTTCATAATGCTGCACCCTTTTTTGGGTTGTATTATAGGTAGGCGTCAAGCCACTTGCGCGTGCTGCGCTGTCTTTGGCAATAATGTCTAATGATAGGCTCGCTTCTTCTCCTGCCGTAATTGAGATTGTACCAGAATTTATCATGCAACCAGTAAAAACCTCCTGGCCCCCTGTGCTATCCGATCCACGCTGCAAAGCCAAAGTAAATGAATCAAGGCTGGTTGTGTTTGATTTTAATTGGTGCGTGTAATTTGGCCCGCCGCCTGTGGTTGTAATGTTTCCGATCAATGCTTTTAGCAAAAGCGTAGATCCTGAATAGTACAAAGGCACACTGAGACTGCCGCCGCTTTCCCGAAACTGATCAAACGTTGATTGCGCTATTGCGCCATCGCTGGACGATAAGTGATTTGACCGATCTCTTTGTTGCGTTGTTTGCATTGAAACGTCAATGACCCTAACCGCGTTTGTTTTATAAGATCCGGTTACCCCATACGATGATTCAGGCGCAAGTTTTAAAAATGTATTTCTTCCAAATAGAATAGCCATAGGGGCCCCCTTTTAAGATGGTAATTGATTTCGTAATTGCAATGTGCATGTGGCTGCAAATGTTTGGGCACCTTGCACAGTTTGAATTGTTGCTTTGACTTGATAGTTTGAACCGTCAGCGCCGCCAGCGCCAACGACATAAACGCCAATAAAACCCGGAATGAATCGCGTTTTGTTTTGGCTTACCATTCCGCCAACAGTAGATCCGCCGCTGTCTAAAACTTGAACCTTGCAGTAATTGATCTCTTCGTATGACATGCGCTCATTGTAAGGGCTTTGCCTTTTTGCCAGAAGATTTTCATATGAAAACCATATGTAGCCACTAGTTGATGTGTTCATAACAAAGGTTTGGGTAGGGGATGAAGCGCCGCCGGTAAAAGTCACAGGACCCACTACCATATTTGCAGGCTTTCCAAGCCATATCTGACCGCTTTTAGGCGTTGATATTGTAACCACGCTGCTTTGATCAATTGCGCCTGATTTTTTGAAGTATATGTATATAAAATTTACGCTTGCTGTGGTTAATTCATAGGAATCCAATTGCAGCGTTAAAGCCCTGTTTGCGTAATTGTACCCACTTCGCTGAAATGCAATCAAAGACCCATGCGGTGAAACCGGTATGATATCAAAGCCATTTGAATTAATGCTATCCCAAAGCGCATCCCATTCCGGCGGTATCAATATCGATATGTCATAGTTTGCCGTCGGGTCGGTGTTCTCTACCGCTACCGGGTATCTATATGTGAATCCTTCATCAAACCAAGACATAATTACGTTCCATCATCGCTGACAAATTTAACACCAATTCGAATCATGCCAATGCCTATTCCACTCAAGCCATATTTGTCGCCATCTACAGCTGTATAACTCACTAAAACATCATCAACCAAAAGACCCAAACCCAATTGTCTATTTGCCGTTAAAGCTTTTACGCCATCGCTGGCAAGGTTTATAGCGTTGTCATTTCTTTCAACTACTGTAGCACCACCAACAAAAAGATAGGCCTCAAAATTTGCTGTGGATTGATAACGCCCTAAAGTCGGGCCGTATTGTTCGACAGCATCAACAAAAAAAACACAACCAAAAGGCGTATATGGCGGTTGAACAACAGATCCGCGAACAACTGCGCCGGATAAATTAACGTTAGAATAAGTCGTATGGTTTACCGCAAGTAATTCTTGTATCTTTTTGTGTATTGTTGTTAATCTTGCGTCTGCCATCATTCGCCGCCTAAAATTGCGAGCGTGACAACTTCACTAATATCGCCGGGCAAATGTTCTGTTGCGTCTGCAATGCCCCTGCCCAAATACATGCGCGGCTCAATATTTCTTTGGGGGTATCCGAATTCTAACGCCGCTGCATACTGAACAGGCTTTACTTTGCCCGCTGTTATCACTAAAACGGGCCCGCTGTTCTCAAGTACCAAATCAGCGTTAAGTGAAGAACGCAAATTGCCAGTGATAGCCCTTGGGCCCATCATATAACCGCTGTTCCCTGTCTTTATGTGTACGCGTCTTGAAGAACCCTTTGGTCCCCCTGTTTTGCTTTTGCTTGTGTCGCGCTTTCTTGGTATCCTGGGCAAGTCATCGCCTGAAAAATTATCCTGAGCATTGGCAACAGCATCCAAACCAAAGGCAAGCAAAACCTTTGCCAAATGTTCTTGTAAACCGTTAGCGCCATCTCTCAATCTTTGCGCAAATTCTTCGCCTGTTATACTCATAAAACGGCTCCAAATACTCTAAAAGGATAAAGCAATTCTTTAACCTCTTCTGGAATCGTTTTAGGGCTTGCAGTTATAGATCCGCCGCGTTGGCTTATGCTGTTTCTACCCTGCGCGCTTTTATTTCTTTGTATCTGTGAAGCCCAAACGCAAATCGCATGTTTCAGATCGTGCGGCGCTGTTGCTGTTGTAAATCCAGCGTTAACAACTGCCTTGATGGCTCTAAAGCCACGATCAAAGGTGTTTGTTGCAGATATTGGGTCTAAAAAAACTTGTCCGGTGTGCTTGTTAAAGGTGTATGTCGACGCGTCTATTAATGTGTCGCTTGTATACTGTCGATCGGGGTCGCTATGAATTGATGTTATCGCGGTGACAGGCTTAACCGGTAATTGTAGAACCATAGGGTTCATATATTGGGGGCCATCAATATGAAAAGTGTACGCGTGACTGTCCAAGGTTGGGCCCATAACCGTCGAGCTTTGCGTCACTTCTGGAAAAGACAAATAGCGGGCGATCGCCGTTTCTACTCTACTAATTAACGCCGTCAATTCGGCATCAATACCCGTGCCCTGAATTTCAGGTAAGTATTCTTTTAGTAATGTATTATCAACGATCGCCACGCTTTTATCCTTTAAAACTTACGTGCGTCACGTACTTTAAAATTCAAAGTCAAATTGGTCACTTTTCCGCTACCGGTCTGTACATTTGTAATTTTTAATGATTGCGTATCGCTGAAACTTGCTTTGTCTGCATTAGACATGACCAAATCTTCGCTAACACCTTCAACAATATCGGTTCCAGTACCGCTGCTGTTTGTATTTCGTGAACACAAAACAGTCGCGCCATCGCTGCCGTAAATTGTTAAAGTGATATAGTCAGATCCATTTGCACCAATAACAGGCCCTACTAGTGAAACCGCTTCGACATCGACCAAGCGATCAAAGGGAATGTAATAGGTTTTAGTACCCGCGCCCGCGGCTTCCATAATGTGAAATGTGTAGTTTTGAACACTCATTTTTTTAACCCTCTGATTAGCTGTTTAAGTCGCGCAAGAAAGCGCAGTTTTTAGTGTTTGCAGCGTCTGCAGATGCAACAACATTGCGCATCGTCGCGACAATTTCAATTGATCCGCTTCCGATGTTCTTATCTGTTTCAACAGTTACGCCCCGCTTTTGGTATTGCGCAAAGCTTGCAGCGTTATAGAACAAGATCCCAGTTTGAGATCCAGCGCCGGTAAATTTACCAGACGCGGCAAGATCGGCTGACATGAATCGAGACATCATAACAGGATGGCCAAAGATAGAAGCAACAGAACCAGAGACAAGCGATGCATTTGGACCAAATTTATCAATCGTCAAAAGGTCGCTATTGCCCATTAGATGTTTGATCATTGCTTCGGGTGATGCGACGATGTAAAGATTTCCAACGCCCAATTCAGCCATTGATGAAATTCGACCAAGGATTTCTGAAGTTGTCGCCAATGCTGCGGTACCTGCGGCTTGGGTGCTTGCAGCAAATGAGCGCTGTCTCAAACCGTCAAAGGCTTTGCGATGATCGTCTGCGCCACCAATACCGGCAGCGCCCCATCTGGATCGAATATTCCATGATCCCAATGCATCGCCAAGTGTCCCAGAGGCATCGCCGTTGATCCAACAATCTTCCCATGCGTCTTCCAAATCAGATGCAATTTGACGACTAAGCAAAGGCATAAGGGCCAATGCGCTGTCTTCGGCTGCACCATCATCGACCACGTATCGAGTAGCAAAACCTTTAACTGCAATTGTCTTGCTTTCTGTCAAGACGGTAGAAGCTTGGTAATTAGCTGGGCTATCGCTTGATACCTGTCCTTTGATGTAAGGACGTCCACCACGGCCCATTCTTGGAATAATCATGGTGTTATTTTGCATTTCTACAACTGGCATCAATGCGCGCAAGTTTCGTGGAACCTGGAATGTTTCATATAGCTCAGCGCGAAACTGATCCGGGATGAATTCAGCACCGGATCCGGCTTGATCGTAAAAAGCGCGAGTTACGGCGGTTTTAATTTCTGCCGGTGCCTTTTCAATGTGCTTATAGATCTTAAGATCTGTCTTTGGGGTATGTGGATTTGTCATCAATGAACGACACCAAGCCCGCTGTTGTGTCAAATCGATTAATTCCTTATGCCATTCATTCGCAGGCGTTTTTGTAGTTAACAAGCCTTCAACATCAGTCTCAAAGGTGCCCTGTCCTTTGACTTGGATTTTTTTGGTTTCAGTTCCAAGTTGGATCGAACCGTCTTTTTTTAGAAAAGACTTAAGACGAGAATCACCGCCGCTCATTTGTACGGGTTTAACCTGTACGGCTTCGGTAAGCTTTCTTTGTGCAAGCGTTAAATCGGCAATTTGCTGATCCATGTTGCTAAATTTGTTTTCTGCTGTGTTTTGGAATTGTCTAATGCCCTTGATAATTTCGCGGGCGTCTTTGACCATGTTTTTGTCAACTGACATTTTATGCTCCGGTTTGGGTTAGAGCCCGAATTAGGGCGATTGTGAATTGTTTCTCTTTGTCGTCTTCGCTGTCTTCGTCTTCGTCGCTGTCGTCATCATATGCGCCACGATCATCAGCGGAATCATCAGCATCAGCATCGCCGAATGGCGGCGGCGTCTCTTCGAATTTTTCATAGTAGCTCGATAAAAGCCCATAAACGGCTTCTTTGTCTTCTTCTGGTATATCGACATCACCATCAATCAATTGTTGCATGGATCGTTCTATTAAGTCCCAATAAACAACCAATTCACCGTCATCCGGTGCGGCGTCTTCTGGCAATTCAGCATTGCGCATTCTAGCAATCATTAATTTGTATGCGTCCATATCTGAAGGGTCGCCTTTTTCAACAAATGCAAACGCATTAGCCAACATGTCAAAATCATCATCGCCTAAAATTGCGCCGATAATATCATTCATGTCTTGGTCTTCTGGGTTGTGTTGCTCTTCTTTTGGGGCTATCGGCAATTCAACAGAAGAAACCGCTTTCTCTTCTTTCTCTTTGTCGTCTTCGCTGTCTTCGTCCATGTCGTGATATTCAGTAAGCCAATCAAAGTTCATTTCTTGCGATGCATCGCCACCGCTTCCCCATCCTATATCCGCATCATTTTCATGCGGTTCTGGTTGTGAATGCGCCGCCGCTTTTGCAAATTCGACAAACCAACTGTCTTCAGTTTCTTTCACTTGCATGATATGCCGATTGATCAAATCCAATTTAGATCGCTTTTCAAATATGCTTTGCAAATCTGTAAACGTTAAAGATTTAGCTGCAATTGCTTGAGTCGCTTGCCCATTTGCTGGAACGGTCACAACTGATAACTCCAACAATTCTGATTTCTGGTAAAAAACGCCATCTGTCCCATAAGCTTTGTGATCTTTTGGCAGTTCCGATCGTGGCGTCATTTGTATGGGCTGAAAACCAACGCTAACCGCGTTTATAAATCCCGCCTGTGCTTTTCTTGCAATCATTGCAGCGTGTGGATCGTCCATATCAAATTCAACGTCAATCATTAATTGTCCGTCAACTATATCGACGTTTGTAGCCCTTCCAATTGGGGGGGCCATTTGATCATGATTCCATAAAATAACAGGATTATTTTTAAAGCCCTCTAAATCCCAATTCTGGGAAACAACATCGCCATACCTATCAATTGCATCAGTAGACGCAACATATGAAATCCGCACGTTTTCGCCATCTTTGGCAATGTCGCTGTTTTTCTTTTCAACCCGATGCCCTATAATTTTTTTGATCATAACAAAAGCCCCATTTTTTTATATCATAATTAAAAGGAATTACATTTATTTAAGGAATTAAAGGTTTGACCTCAATCGCGAATCACAACCGGTTTCACAGTACAACGACAATTGCAATCTTCCGCCGGATCGTTGAAATCGCCAGCAGTCAACGCTTTTTTTCCGCTTGGAGTTATGAAATATTCATCTGAATCAATAGCGTTTTGCTTTTGTGAATATTTCCGAATCAAATCCAAATGTGATTCGCGTGTGAAGTTATCAGTGTTTCCAATCCATGATTTTTTAACTTTTATACCAAAGCTATTGGCGTCTTTTATAGATTGCAATCCTGCATTGCCATGAAGCCTTGTAGCTTCGGTTCTTGCTATTAGTCGGCCACGTGCATAATTAAAGTTTTTGCTTGCGCTGATTTGTAAAGCAATGTCTTTAATTGATAGGCCCTCATTTAAACCATTGCTAACCAATCGCTGTAAATCTCTTGCTGTTGTTTTTGCAATTTCATCTGCCATCTTATCAATGAAATCGCTTGTGTATCGATCTAAAATTTCACCGTAACTATTCCAGGATCCAACAAAATCAAAAGGGTTTTTTCTTGCAATTTTAAATATGCGCTGCATTTCTTGAATTCCTGCAAGTGTAAATCTTTGACGCCATACCGCACCAATGATTTTGATTATTTCAAATTTTTCTTTTGCATATCCAAGAAAAGAACCCCATTCAACAATGAGGCTTTTTGTTTTAGGGTCGTAGCTTCTTTCTTTTACTTGCTCCCTAAATCGTTTGATGTATCTTCGCTTTGCTTCTTGCAAATATTGGTTTGTTGCCTTTTGCAATTTGCGCTCTGTTGGCATGTGTT
>CEPH01014457.1_pt1 | contig 23337 bp, 30 predicted proteins | sample 530571 | NCBI WGS metagenome assembly CEPH01 (sample SAMEA2620413, study PRJEB7988) | marine metagenome | biome: marine biome (ENVO:00000447); feature: surface water layer (ENVO:00002042); material: "saline water (ENVO:00002010), including plankton (ENVO:xxxxxxxx)" | depth 5 m | reverse complement strand
GCGATAGAGTTTCCAACGTGTGTCTCTGCCGCAGTATTAATAATATAGTCACAGTCATATAAAAACTTCAAATCATTTATATCACAATGAACGAATGAAAAGTTTTTGTATGAATTAAATTCATCTAAAAGATTTTTGTTCGCGGCGTATGTAATTTTATCTACGCCCTTAACATACCATCCCCGCTCAAGACAAAGACGAGTGACATACGAACCGATGAAACCAAGACATCCTGTCACATAAACAATCTTTTTCATATCATTTCCAATACTCATAAATATTTTTTGTGATTTCATAGTCCATCATTTTTACTTTTCTGTTTGGTTGACCCATTGCCCAAACAAACATACTTTCAATTAACTCCTCAAGATTAGTTTCGTCTTTGAAGTCGAGCATGTTTTTTGCTTTTGTGTGATCACAATATGCGTGCTTCACTTCGTGACGACTTTCACCATATTCAATAGTAGCGTCATGACCGTATTTACGACCAATTTTTTGAACTGTCTCTGCGACTTCTTTTAAAGTGAAATATTTATCTGCGCCGATATTAAAAATTTCACCATCATGATTATCAATTAATTTGTCGAAAGGTTCCATGTAATGTTTGATGTCGGAAAAAGCACGGGTTTGCTCACCATCACCAAATATAATCATTGGTTGACCATCTAATGTTCTTCGGATAAAAATGCCAATTACATTACGGTACTTGTCCCAAATATTTTGGTAAATACCAAGAACATTATGAGGACGAACGACGCTGTATCTCATATCAAATTGTTGTGACGCATTTTTTAGGTCTTCCTCCACAGCGTATTTTGCAATTCCGTATGGGTCAATTGGATTCGGTTGCAACTCTTCGGTGAAAGGTGTAGGTTGATCTCCATACACCGCCATACTAGAAGTGAAAATCATTTTTGCTTCATGGTTGATACATTCATTAATTAAATTCACAGAAGGAATAAGATTGTTTCTGTAATTAAAATTGCGTATAAAAGGCGATAGACCCTCCGCAGCATAAGCGGCGAAGTGAAAAACCACTTTGGGTTTATGTCTTTCAAATAACTCTACAACATTTTTTTGGTTTTCAAGATTCATCTTTACAAAGGTAAAGTTATCCTCTTTGGGTAAAAATGATTCATATCCCCCAGAAAGATCATCAATGCCCACCACTTCATGTCCATTTTTTAAAAGATGTCTACTATAGTTAGCACCCAATAATCCGGCACAACCGGTGACAAAAATTTTCATAAAACGATCTCCTTAAATTTCGTAATGTTATGTTTATTTTTCCTAACGAATTCCTCATAGGGATATTGTTGTAAAACTTCCATACCCGACTTAACTGATACTGGGGTTGGACTCATTCCCCGTATTCCATTAGGATTATTTTCATACTTCAGTCCGCAAAATTCTCTATTAAATTTTGGTTTATTGCTTTCATGGAAATCTAACTGTTGGTTTGACTTGGAATCATATAACGCTTTATTGTGCAACCCACCTATAAAAATATTATTTATTTCTGTTCCCATGTGATCAATAAACCGATGAACCATATCACCGTCCTCTTCGCCGTAAGCACAAAATCTTTCATCAAAATATTTTAGTTCATGGAGTATAGTTTTAGTAAGCACAAAATGAGAGAATCCTTGGTTTATGGTAAAAAATGAATCAGAAGAGTTCAATATGTAGTCTTTAATTTCTCTAATTGTATTTGTATTTGTATACTCTACATCATCACCTAGAAGCAAATTATACTCAGTTCGACTAAAGATTGCTAGTGTATTCCACAGTTTCGGTAAACTTTTAAATTCTGGACAGAAGATTGGATAACAGTTTGGTGTGGTAGAACACAACTCCATCATTTCTTTTCGATAGTATTCATCCATCCGCTCATCTATATTCCCGTTTATGGCAAGAATTATGTCAACACCATCCGAGTCATTGTCTGCTCGTATCTGCGATACCAATCGCTTTATATCTTCAGCACGTTCTTTAAAAGTTACGATACAAATTGAAATTTCCATCAGATAAACTCCTCAATTGGCGTGGTGGAACCATTGTATGACACATTTGCAATGTCATATTCCATTGACTTTTCTACAAATCTTGGTTCTAGAATATTAAGACCATATCTACGCTCAATTACAGTTCTTTCTAGAGGTTGCAATTCTGAACCCGTGCTAAGACCAGTCCCCTCATCCAAATACGCTCCCAGTAAACTTGGGGTATGAACACCTTTACATTTTCTTCCCAGTCTCATTGCAAAGTCCATGTCCCCGCCGGATTTAAACTGCTCATCAAACATGCCACATTTATCAAGCACTGACTTTTTGAACATAAAAAATGGTCCCAGTATCATACCGGTGGTTAGTTCGTTTTCACGACCAGTTTCATCCACCAAACGACCATGCGTGTCACCAAAATTTGTGCTGACTATGTAGTTACCATAACAAAATTCAACTTCATCATTAAAACACGCGACCATGTTTTCTATAGAGTCACTTGCTCGAAGATCATCCGCATTATTAATACAAATTAATTCACCATCAGAGTGTTGAATGCATTTGTTCCATGCGGCATAAAGAGGAATAACTTGTTCATCCTCGATGTGAACTATATCAACAAATTGTTTTGCACGATTGATGCAATCTCTTTCAAGTTGACTGGTTTCATTGGTATGAATAACTAATTCAAAATTATCATACGTTTGATATTCCATTGTTCTCAGGAAGGTTTCAATGTAACGATCCGACTTATAGCAAGAAATTATAGCACTAACTTTTTTCATAGTTTAATCCATTCTGGGGGACAAATATCTTTTGTATCTTTACTTTTATCCGTGAACCATTTTGAGGGGTATGTCACTATTTGATCCTCTCCTTGATGCAACCACGCTGCCCACCAAGCAAATGTGCTATTAGGAATAATGTGGTGTTTACATGAGGACATTAAATGTAAGTAGTCGATATACTTTGGACCAGCGTATGACTTATCAACAATAAAAAACTTATCTTCGGTAAAATTTTCCCTACACCACTCGATATCATCAGAAAACACATAAAACATGGGGTCGTCCACCATGTCGGTGATTTTCTCAACGGACTGATTGTAATAGTCCATGTCAAGATTCTCAAACAAAGAATCAGTCAAATAATCTGATCGTCGAACATTAATCATCACAGAATTGCGAGAGACAATTTCTTCTTGTAACAGTCTTGTTCTCTCATCTTGAATAATAGGGAACTTAAATTCTTCTACTATGGTATCATTGATGTCATTGAAGTATTTGTAAGTTTGCCAATAACCAGTCATATAAATGTTCTGTGATGTCTTTACGTTTAACAAACGCTCATCACAATGAAAGTGTGACTCGTAAAATGGAACCGCCTCCACCGAACTCTGTAATTTCTTTTCTTTTATATTCGGGAACAAATCAAGTTCATAATCACGAAACACAGTGACCCCGCTATTTTTATCTTCCAAGAAACTGGTATCGACAATGAGTTCTGTATTATTTCTTTCTGCTAAAGATCGACCCATAGCATACTGAAACATTTGATTCCCTAGACCACCCATTAACTTAACAATTATCATGCGATCATCTCCCGAATAATCTCTCTAATGTCTTTTGTTATATTCCACTCCGGATAGTCTTTTTTAAATTTACTCAAGTCACTGATATACCAAATGTGATCACCAATTCTGTTTTCTTTCGAGAGAGTATAATTATCCCAATTAGAGTTCATTTCCTCATTAATCAGATCGATTGCCTCCGTCATGGATACTGCGTTGTCCCGACCCCCACCGATATTATAAACGGCAGCAGAGGTTGGATTTTGGTGATAGTGCCAAAACGCATTAACCAAATCCCATGAGTGAATATTGTCCCTCACTTGTTTTCCTTTGTAACCAAATATGGTGTAATGTTTATTTGATTTCATACACTTAACAAGGTATGACATAAACCCGTGTAGTTCTGCACCAGCATGTCCTCCCCCAGTCAAACATCCTCCACGAAAGCATACGGTATTCATGTTATGATATCTTCCGTATTCTTGAACCATAACATCTGCTGCAACCTTTGATGCACCAAACACCGAATGTTTACACCCATCAATTGACATGTCTTCATCTACGGAGTAGAGTTCTCCATCATTACCATATGCCTCATATCGAGTTTCAAGTTCTTTGATGTTAAAGTCACAGTTATCGTAAATTCCGTTTGGTCTATCACCATAAACTTTATTGGTGGACATAAAAATAAAAGAAGCATCTTTGCAATGTTTCTTAGTTAACTCTAAGAGATTCAGTGTGGCGGTGGCGTTGATATTGAAATCAGTAAACGGTTCTTTTACTGCCCAGTCATGTGAGGGTTGTGCCGCTGAGTGGATAACACACTCAATGTTTGAACCAAACGACTCAAAAATTTCTTCCATTGAGTGAAAATCTCTAATATCAATATGGTGGTGAATGTATCCGTCTATATTGCTCTCTAAAAATTTTCGATTCGATGCCGTAGATGCACCTTCCCCAAAAAAGTAAGATCTCATATCATTATCAATTCCAATGATACGATATCCTTTTTTATGAAAGAATAGACAAGACTCCATTCCAATTAAACCACAAGAACCAGTAACCACAACATATTTGTTCATATTATTTCTCCATCATTAAAAGGTATTCACTTGCACACTTTTCAAGCGTTAGGTTGTCTAGTATGTAGTCACGGGGAGCATATTTTTCTAGATCGTTGATGAACGTATCAAGGAAAGAAACGTCTTTGCATTTTATCCCACATCTGCTATCAAAATATGGGGCGGAAGATGCGGGACAAGAAAAACCGGGTCTGTCCCTCCACATGTCTCTTTCAAAAACATAACAGGGGAGATTCATTGACAATAGTTCTTGGTATGCAATACCCTGACTCTCTGTAGATGTTAAAGTCACGACAAACTTAGATCTTTGTGCTAGTTCAATCAAATCCTTTTCATCGTAGTCTCCGTAACGTAACTCTTCATATGATAGATTTCTACTCTTTAGTTTTTTGGTCACATCCACATAATCATTCAGATTTCCATTCTTAAAATAAATGATGCAGTCATTCGTTTTTGTTGTATCACTGGGGGAGAACTTGTCAGTGTCTATACCAACCGCCCATGTGTATAGTTCATGTGGTAAACCTGCCTGTGTCAAGACCTGCGAGTAAACATCAGTGGTCCACCAACACGGAGTAACCAGTCTTCTTTTTTTGCTCCAGAAATCAGGAGGTGCGTCTGTTGGTAATACAAATAAATTTGGACCTAGTAACCAGTGTTCCGGAATAAATGAGGGAGGACAATTATGTAACCATCCTGTGTGTTCTCTTTCCTCTCCATGAAAAACCTTAACACCTAACAGTTCAAGACCTTTGATTAAATTGTCACGAACTTTACCCGGACCCCTACCTTGTCCATCATAAAATAAACCAATCTCACTTAGCATGATTTAACCTTTCTTCAACTTTCTTCCAAAAAATAGCACCGGTGTCCCACCATTTTTTAGACAGTTCATAATTTTTATCGATTACTTTTTTTCTTTCTTCATACATCTCTGGCGTAAGATTTTGCAAAATATCGATTAATTGATCTCTGGTGTGGAACTGCAAAATACCATCGATGTCAAAATATTCGTGTATGTTATAACAACCATAATATATGGGTATGGTTTTTGCTGCGAGACAGTCTATCAGTTTTTCTGTTATGTAATTTGGTGATTGTGCGTTCTCCACTGCTATGTGAAACATGTGATTCATGCATGAGTCTTTACTGTGTTCATCTAAAAATTTAATTTCCATGCCCTCTAGGGGACAGGGAAATTTTCTACTATTATAGAAATGCAGTGGGAGGTTAGAAAGTGTTTGAAGTTCATTCCAATCTCGGGTAATGGAATGTCGGTGATCATACCCATCAGCAAACCCCCAAGGATAAACCATGCATTTGTTTGTGTTCGTGAAAGACACAGATGGTTCTTTGTTTACATTTGGATTGTTTCTATATTCATCACTCAACCAACACGCGCCCGCAATTAGTTTTTCTGATTGTGGATACTCTAAAAGTTCTGGTCTTCTCGTTACTATAAGTTGGAAATCGTCAACTCTACTTAACACTTCATTTGTTTTGGTTGTAAGATACCAATCGGGTTCACTGAAATCAATGAAGACACTTAATTTATTCTTATCTGGTATCCAATCACCAATCTCAGAAACTATCTCAATATCTTTTTCAGATGAGAACCATTCAGGGACACACAACCAATCACAACCACCAACATAAGTTACATTTGTCATTGTAACCTCAAGTTTGTTACATTTTCACTACTGGACTGATAAAACAAAGGATCGGTGAATGCATATACATTATATGCACCCATCGTTTCTGCGAACTCAATATCTTGATATGTTTTTTCTTGTATCGCCCTCGTCATTTTTGCATGAATAACTTTTGAGTATTCGTTTCCTCTATAAAGTATGGCGTGTCCCGATAGCATGTTATGAATCCTAACCAGATCAGATCTATCTTCGAGTAGTTCGCCTTTCAAATATGGTCCACTTATTCCATTGACTCTCGCCCATGTAGAGATACCCAAGTAACATGCATCGTAATTGTCCGGAAGATCAATCTCGGTTGTAAAGGCATCTCGGGTTACCAGATCATCCTCAAACATTAAAAAAGGTCCGCCGTTACTCACAGAAAATGCTAACTCAAACGCATTTCTAAATGCGTGAGATATACCAACACAAACATGTTCATTCGGGACAATCACCCCCGGAGACCTGTGAACGTTTGAAAAACCATGATCACAAAAAATCTTTTCCATGCTCTGTCTTTTTTCTGTGTCTCTGTCAAGATTAATATAAACAACCGGTAACTCTGTTAAATTTAGTTTCATGATCTAATCTCCGTGTGGTCTTTTGAAAGACAAATTAATTTTCCTTGTCCAGTTCGTGCCCAATACCAATCAGTGACACACCAATCAATTATATTTGTTGGTGGGTTGTCAACCGCGTATCTATTCAAATGACTCTCATCATGCCAAATTGCCATTGTACCTTTTTTACTATCAGTGTCAACGTTTTTCGCTATGGTATTGGATAGTTCCATGAACTTTTTAGAAGACCCACCATTAAACCCACCACAAAAATAATACTCCCCCTCAGTGTTGATATTGATATAAGCAGTGCTTTCTTTATTAGAGTCATAAGAATACAGTTCCCGATTCGTTCTAATCATGGGGTGTATTGTTAGAGTGAGATCGGAGCAAATCTCTTCCTCTGATACAGGGGAAACAAACTTCATATCGATATCAGAGTAGAAAACATAATCAAACTGCTCAATATAATCTCTTTCTTGGAGAAAGTAGTGATATCTTTTTAGAGTTGGTTCTGGAAACGGTTTATGCTCGACATAACTTTTTTTAAGAGGAACTCCGGTGTTTGTTTCAAACTCCATGTTGTCTGTAAACAGTAAATGATGAACATCTGTATTAGGCAAAAAGAACTGATTACAAGAAACATAAAAATCGTCAACAAACCTAGTGTATTTGTTTGTGGCGATATTCATCATTAAAATTTTCATACGACCATCCAACCTTCACAATAAATATCTTCATGGTTTTCATTTTCTTTTTTTGACCCAAACCACTTTTTAGGTGCAACCACGTTACCTTGTCCCAACCAAGCACCCCACCAACTAAAACTACTATTTGCAATGATATGGTCGTTGCAAAAAGACATCGCACACATATCAACGTATCCAGATATGTCTGAATTATATGTGGCATTGGTGTTTAGAGTTTCTTCATTCTCGACAAAAACTGCCTTATCGATGTGTGAAAAATTCTCTTTACACCACGCAATATCATCAGAAAAAAATACGGGACGGTGCCTCGGAAATTTAGATAATGCTTCATGATAATATTCCATTGTTTGGTTATGGTGGTATTCTGCTAAAGCAACATAATCCCCCCTACGAACATGAACGGAAACACATACGTCTTCTGGAATTTTTTCAATCGCTAGATCCTTGATATATTGTTTAAAAGCGAAGTTTTGTCTCACCTCAGTCTCAACGTGCTTAAAATATTTTTCTGTTTGAAAGTAACCACGGAAATCAACACTGCGATTGAACGGAATATTATGTGCTATTTGTTGATAATTAAACCCTTGCTCATTAAGCAATAAGTCAGGTTCAATCTGACCATCTTGGACTGAACCCAATTCAAAACACTCTGACATTAAGGGTATCCCGGAAAGGTGGCAAATGGGATTGTGTCCTGATGCTCTAGCAGATCCTAACACGGCGGCATACTGAAACATTGAGTTTCCTAGACGACCATATCGGCCGAGCATATTAAAACTGATTGTTTTTGTCATGTTGTAAATACCGAAAACTTTTTCTTGTGCTGTAGAGGAGTTCTTGTTAACTTCTCCCACTTGTTTTTCGTATTTTTCGAGTCTGCTTGATAGAAAAATGGAATGTGTGGAGAGTAGACATTAAAGTGCGGTTGAACATGATATGCAAAACCGACATCGAATGGTCTGTTTAGTTCATAGATCCAATGTTTGCCCACCTCGATGACCTTTTCGCATATTCGTTTATTTAAGTATAGAATAGAGTGCGTGGCAAAAACTCTCTCGACCCGCATCCATCCGTTTCCTACATCCCGTGCTGAGTATCTACCATCTCCATGTGATGTGCCAAGGTAAATCGCATCTGCATCATCTGGGACATTATCAAGATTATATGTAAAAACAGATTCCTCAATTTCCACATCGTCCTCTAGGATGAGAAGTGGGAAGGAATCTGTTTCCTCGTATATTTTAAAATGTGATTCAGCACAATTTCGGTAGTGTTCTTCCCCGGCGATCACGCCTTCGTGTGGATCAATACCTGTAACTGCGGAAAAACGGGAAGCATTTTTAAACCCAACCCGATCACATAGTTCTTCCATCATTTTATTTTTTTCCGTGTCTGAGTCAACATTGACCCATCTCACGGTCACATCACGAAGATCAATTTTCATATCAAAGTTATCTCGACTTTCCTATATGGTATTTAGGACACAACTCCCAATCATCCCTCTCCGAGTATTTTAAAATTTTAATCTTGTTGATTGGAGCAACTGGTTCTGAGCAAGAATCTGCATCAACGATGTTAATCAGTCCCCATTCACCAAGCAAACCAACAATTGCATTTCTTCTACCACGATCTTCCTCATCAAAGTCTGATCTCAGTCCATCAAGTGCAAACAGTTCTTTGAAGTGAACAATATAATACTTTCCTCTTTTGTGAAGTATATGACAGGACTGATACAACTTTTTATCTTTTCTTGAGGCGACCCCTATTCGTGTGAGGGTCTCCTTGACTTTCAAAAAGTCTTCATCTGTGTTGAGAGTAATCTCAACCAGATCTTCTATTTCTATCTTTTCACCCATGTGTAATACCTTATTCTAAAAATCATTATGATTCCCCTTTATGTAGGGTAATAAGGTATTCCACTTGCTTATCAGTGAGAAGTCGTAGTGCCTCCTCTGCTTTTTGATTAGAATATCCGTAGTGTCTCTTCACTGCCTCCAACTGGTCCGATTCTTTATTCTTATTCCACTTTGAAAATCTCTTTCTTTTCCGGATAGAGTTAATAAGATAATGATATTGCATTCTGGGATCAATCCCTGAATGCATATTCATGTTGTTTGCCTGTAGAATCGTGTCAGGAAAATAAGATAAGCACTTATTAACAACAAAAGGAACATACTCCTTCTGCGTCACTTCCGGAAGGTTTTCAAATATGTCTTCTTTATTATAGTTTATCGAGTTGAGAACTTCAGATAGATTCATTTAAAGTCACATTCTTTGTAGTCGCCATTAGTATATCATTTTCTTGGTGTCCGGGCAAGAGGTACAAATCATAATTTGGATTGATCTCCAAAAGTTTATTTTTCAGTTCTTGCATATTCACCCTCATGTATCCGTTGATAATGTCTCTAACATCGTCTATCAGTATAGTGTGAGTATTCTTTTTTAATTTCTTTATTTGATCCAGTTCCTCATAGAGTGGACATATTTGATTATTAGAAAGAAACGTATCTCCTCCACTATAGTGTGCATCTAACCAGAAAAAAAGATCTCCATCCTCATCATGACACATCTCATATAAGCGATCTGAACTTGAACCATGATAGAGAGTGACTCTTTCCTCATCAGAAAATCTCTCATAACATTTGTCATACAGATCTTTTCCCGCCTCAATACTTTTAACTTTAGTAAATCCAATATCAAGGGCACGGGCGACTGTATCTCCGTGCCAAGATCCTGTTTCGATAAAGCAACAGTCTTTATTCTCAAGATTGAATAATGATGTCAATACATCTGTTTCTATACTCATTTGAAATCACACTCCATCATAATAGTCGTAAGACATGCCGTAAGGTTAATCTCTGCATCCGCGACAAACGCTGCCTTGTATTGATAATCTGCAAGAATCAGAACAGCACTTGGGATCGACTGTGGTTGCATCTTATCATAAAGACAATCATAGATCTTTCGGAAAATCAAAGTCTGGTCGTTGTGAATATTTGCAGTCACCCATTTGCGGACATTAGTGAAGTCCTTAGCAGAGAGGTGCTTCATTAATTCATTGACTTTGACATCACCGGACTCGGAAAGGACACCAACATCAATATCACCCCCAACAGAGTATCGCTGACACTCGTTTAGGATTCGTCGCCAGTCGGGGGCATATCTTGTAATAAGTTTTGCAAGAACTCTTTCATCGAAACCAACACCCTCGGCATGGAGAATACCACTGAGTCTCTCCATGAACGCGGGCATGACCTTGCTCTTTGCTACCTTATCAAACCGGAAGTCGATAACAGTGCATCGAGAGTGCAGTGGTTCGATGATTCGATTCTTGTAGTTACAAGTCAGAACAAATCGACAGTTCTTTGAGAACTCTTCGATAAAACCACGAAGTGCAGGTTGCGTGGACTGTGCGTTTGAATAATCAAACTCATCTAAGATCACTACCTTTTTATTATCAGATAAAGAAACTGTGCTTGCAAAGTTTCGGATCTTGGTTCGGAGTGTATCGATGTTTCCATCCTCCGAGCAGTTAATCACAATAGAATCACAACCAAGTTCATCACACAACGCACGGGCAACAGTCGTTTTACCACAACCCGGACCACCGGCGAGTAAGAGATTCTGCATCTCTCCACTCTCAACGATTTGCACAAAGGACTTTTTCAAGTCCTCTGGCAGAATGCAATCTTCAACTGTTCGGGGACGATACTTCTCAACCCAAAGGAATTCTTCTGTCTTCATATCAACCATTGTATACGGAATCCGAGTCCAGTGCAATATAGTAAGTCACATCAATGTCGGAATGCTCAAACCGACTCACGACACGATCAGAAATCGAAACAGAATAATCACCGGGAAGCAACTTAAGATATTCACTCTTAAGATACATCTTAAAACTAGCGTCTGGTGCTTCATCCGAAACAGAGATCGAGTATCGGTTCGTGGTTGGATCGGTCTTATCAAGAGACAAGATATCAATCGAACCATCGTTGTCTGTGATACACAAATCAGGAAGACGAAGAACAGCGGATGCTCTCTGTAGTTCAACAAATTCTCTCTGCGAGAGATCGAAGTGAACCACGGTATCCGGCATCACAAACTCCTTGTCCGGACGACAACCCTTGACTAGTTTCGGTTCCGCGTAGTGATAGACAACATTAGTAGAATCACTAGAAATCGTCACATGATTTTCGTGGAATGTGAGGGAGGGATCCTCGAATAAAGATAGAGTCCCGAGGAACTTACTTAGATCCCAGATTGCAAACTCAACCGGAAAATCCTCTTCAAACTTTGCTTCCACCATGATATTCTTCATGGGTGAAACAGTTACTTGGTCCCGACCCGGAACAATATGCAGGTTAGAATTTATTGTGTTAAAGTTCTTAAGAATTTCGATTGATTGTTTTGAAAGTTTCATTGTAGTTTCACTGGTCATAGTCGCCATAATATTCCTCATACTCTTCGGGTGTCAACCCACCGTTGACAACATCCCGAATGTTCTTTTTCTTACCGTGCCTTATTTTACGCTTTTCGTTTTTTCTGGCACTTTTGTAATATCCATGATAATCAAGGTCTTCAAAACGACCGGTCTGATTATCACCACGATTAGTCTTTTTCTTTTTCATACGAAATCACTTACTAGATCCGTTAGGTTTTCCAACTTCTTCTCCAAGAAGTAGTTCGACACAGAAACATAAAGTCCAGCACCCGGACGCATTTTAGTTTCTTGCCTTTGGTTATCCTTTCTGCTCTTTTCATTCTTGTATGTTCTGATGATTTCTTCTCTTAGTGTATCAGGAATACAAGTAAAGTCAACTAGAGTTTGGTTACGATTCCAATTTTCCATTTCGGACAATTTACCGTCCGCGATCATTTGCATCATTTTCTTTTTGCCGACTGGTTTCTGCCGCTTACCTTCGACAATAAAGGTATCATCCTCGGACAAAATATTAGGAATGCCGTCAGAGGCATCTCCCTTAAGAATATGTTCGAGAAGGAAGTCCTTGGGACAAGTGCAGTCGAGAATCTCTTTCTTGATTGGACTGTATTGCTTAATTGAAGGATATCTTTGCAGTTGCATGAAGTCCTTGTCGTTAGACAAAATCATAATCTTTTCATCACAGTGAAACTGCTGACAAACTACTGCGATGATATCATCTGCCTCCGCACGGGGGACTCTAAGTTGCATCCAAGGAAATACCTCGTCGATTTCAGAAAGATAGTTTTCAAAGTAACCGAAGACGGTTCCCCAGTCGTGACTATCATCCTTTGTCTTCTTTCGGTTTGCCTTATAGTGCGGGAAAATATCCTTTCTCCACACATTCGATGACTCAAGACAGAGAACTACCTCACCGTATTCGTCTTTGAATTGCTTTCGATACATGCGAATTGTGTTAAGGAAAAGATGTCTCAACATCCCCTCGTCCAACTCGTCACTAAACTTTCGATGAACAAAATACGAGGCGAGAAACAACTGGTTTGTATCTAGAAGAATCATTTAAAAAACTTTCATAATCACGGTGTTTGCATTGAGTCTACCATTCGGACTCTTAATCATACTGTGCTGTGAGTTCCAGACCTTATCAAGTGAGGATTGATTTTTAATTGTCTTGATGACATCCTTTGGTCGCTTGATGGTTCGAGACTCGGACTTGTCCTCATCAAAGTTCTGAATGGTCGTTCCCTTGATCGAGAGAGTTTGTCCTGCACATGCATAGTATACACTAAGAGTGTTATACTTGGTATTATAAACAACGACTTTTGTAGAATCTAATATGTTAATGGGATCAACACTTTTAATTCCAAACTCTTTTGATTGCTTTTCGTATTGTACCTTTGCAACAACCTTCTTTGGATCGGTCTTTCTCTTCTTACGAACGGTCTTGTTGTCTCCGTGGTATCTAAGACAGTCCGAGACAAGATCACCCATAAACTTGTGAAGGTTCTTTTGTTGTCTTTTGCCAAGGTAAGAATATCCCTCCATGAGTTGCTTATCTTCTCCCTTAACCAACTCGTCAAGTTCTGCTAACGCTGGTGAAAAAACAAGTGCGAGCATCTCCGCCTGCTTGTATCCAACCTGCTTTCCCTTCAACCATTGATAAATTTTTACCTTTTTGTGGTCATCGGTTTTATTCATAATAGACTGGTTGGCATCGTCACAAATTTGCATGAGTTCACCTGCAAGTTCAGTAACTTGATTTTCCATTCTTTCTTTCGGAGAAATAACAACCTTATCCTTGGTGGACTCTTTTTTAGTCTTACCAAGTGCGATCAATCTTTTGATATGCTCATCTACGGTTGTCGTTAGTTCCGGTACTTGCGGGAATCCGCGAGAAAGCATCCGACAGTAGTGTCCGTATGTTCTGAATTCTTTGAGTGGAGACCTTTTTGCAAAATCAAGATCCTCTTTTGTCCAAGAACTTTTCTTGTCCTTCATCCAGTCAAGAGTCCACTTCTTATAGTTTCTCTTGTCAGATCGAGTGACATACCAGTTAATGGACTTTAGAATATCATTGGCATCAAAGTCTTCCTCACTCCCAGTCCACTCTGGTTCTGTTCCATACGCTCTATCAATATACTTTTGTTGATTTTTCACTTTATTCACCGTAAGTCTTCCATGCTGTAGCAACCATGTCTTTCAATGTATATGTTGGTTCCCAACCAGTCAGACTTCTGAACCTAGTTGAGTCAGCAATTAGTAATGCAGGATCACCTGTCCTTCGTGGTTTATGTATCACATCAAGTTCTCTGCCTGTAACAGAAACAAAACTTTCTACAATATTCCAAACGGAGTGTCCGGTTCCTGAACCAAGGTTATAAACACCATCGATATCATTATCAAGTGCAATCATGTGTGCGGAAACAATGTCCTCTGGATGAATATAATCACGGACACAGGTTCCGTCCTGTGTGGGATAGTCGGTTCCATAAACATAAATTCTACCATTATTATTCATGATACCAGACATGAAACGAGGAAACACATTTTCTTTTTCTTTCCACTTAGGATCTGTTACCCTACCAGAAATATGAGAACCTGCTACATTAAAATATCGAAATGATGTGTATGTGAAAGCGGGAATCGCCTTTGACATTTGCTTCAAGACAAACTCAGTCATTAGTTTAGAATTGCCATAAGCGTTGATTGGTTGACACGGCGTGGTTTCTACAATACTACCTTCGCCTGTAGGCGAACCATAAACGGCAGCAGTGCTTGAAAAAATAAAACGATGGATACCGTTTCGATGTAGTTTACTTAAAAACTTTATTGTCTTTGCTGTATTATTTTCAAAATACTTTAGAGGATTCATCACCGACTCTGGAACCGAGATGTTCGCAGCAAAGTGCATGACTGCCGTTGGTTTTTCGTTTTGTAGAATGCCATCGACCCAAACGTCGTTGTCGATATCACAACAATGAATGATGGGTTTGTTCTTTCTTCTAGAGAATATCTTTCTTAGATTTTCACAAGAATCTTTATCTCTATCAATGACTATTACTTTTCTTCCTGATGATAGTAAGGACATAACAGCATGTGAACCAATATACCCTGCACCACCAGTGACCAACACTGTTTCATGTTTCATACAAATACTCCTGTAAACCAAGAGGGGACTGGTCCGTCTTTCCACTTGGCGAAATATGCTTTCTCACCATTATAGTAATTTTGATAAGACTTTACTACACAGTCTACCTTATACTTATCAGGCATACATGTGGGGTGCTTAGTAAGTTCGCCGAGGGGGAGGTATGGTCGGTTACATCTACACCACTGGATAACTTCCTCCGACTTGTGTGTTTTTCCATACCGACGAGTATACTCTGCACACAAACCGAGTGCATGGTTTACCAACCAGTCGTAGTTTTTGTCAGTTTCACGAACCCATTTCGTGCATGGATGATTATAAAAAGAACGCTTATATGGTGCCACTCCTTCCGGATGCACGGCACATAGCATTTGAGCAGACTCTAAAATCATTTTTACGACATGCTTATCACACGCCTGTCGTGCTGCTTCATATGGATTTTTATCTAATACGAAGATGTTCATACAAGTAGTATACCCCACAGTCGATCAACTGTCAAGTGCTAAACTGAATCAGTAATTGGTAATCAATATTTCGTAGGACTCTTTGCACCCACCCTTTGATTTCATAGAATATCTCCATGTTGGGGTATGGATATTGTAGTCTTTATAGAGTTCCATCAGTTCGGGATGATCGTTGTACGAGATCGCCCACTTTCCAGTCATATCTTTTACCTTATTGTAAAATTGCAAATGATCAAAATCTTTATGGGTGCTACCTCGGTCACCGTAGAGTGTTGAGTTCTCTAAAAGATACGGTGGATCCATATAGGCAAAAAGATTTTTATGCTTTTCCATAGATTCATTAAAGTCTAGGCACTCAACTGTCACCGTGCCGCCAGACCCAAAAAGTCCACCTAGTGAAAAATTCTTTAACTTTTCTATACATCTTGGGTTCCAGTTTTTCTGAGAGGGAGACATGCCCCCGGAGAAAGTAGTTCCAGAGAAACTGGTTCGGTTCAGAACATAAAAATGTGCTGCTTGCTCCAGTGGACTCTCTAATTTATCATATTCTTTTTGCATACGATAAAATTCCTCCTTGGGCAGAGGAATCGGAAACTCTAGAATCCGTGCGTGTAATTCTTCTTTATGATTAAGAACATGTTGCCAGAAGTTTACCAATGGTTCAAAAATATCATACCCATAAACATTGATACCATTAGATGCGAGATGCCACTCTAAAGATCCACCACCAAAAAATGGCGAAACCATCTCAGTGATATCGTCTGGGAAGTATGGCATCAACGCACTGATGGCATATGACTTTCCGCCGGGATAGCGGAGCAACGATTTTGATTTTTGACCTTCTTGCATTATCCAGTGAGTTTACTAAAGTTACCCTTCTTCACGAAGGTAATCTGATTATCAAATTTATCTACAAGTTGATCGGACTTGTGACTGATCACAAACACATTCGTGTTTGCACTGAGAACACTCATTAACTTCAAGAACTCATCCGTTCCAACCGTATCCAGTGAAGAGTCGAATACCTCGTCTAGAATGAGTAGATTAGTATTTGCACTGTTTTTGAGACGAGCAATCTCTCTCCAAGCAAGGAGCAGGGCAAGATCTATTCTCATTTTTTCTCCCTCTGAAAAGGACATGTAACTAAATTGATCTCTATGTCTGCTCTTGATTGTTTCGTTAAAGTTTTCATCCAAAGTAAACTGTGCGAAGAATCCCATGTCGGTTAGATACTTATTGATTAGTTTGTTCATGACCGGTAGGTAATGTCGGATGATCTTAGATTTAATTCCAGTGTCCTTTAAAAGATTACCAACCGCACCAAGAAGAACAGCGTCTTCCTTGAGTTGAACCTTCTCATCTCTGGTATCCGCCATCTCCTTTTTATATTTCTTCAAAGTGGTGGCGTTTTCAGTTTGATCTGTTTCACTGGTCTTCTTCTGGATGTCTGCGATTTCTTTTCTTAGTTTAGTCGAATACTTTTTACTCGATTCTACTTCACTTCGCTTCTTCACAATTTGATCATGAACCTCTTTCGCTCTAGCGGAGTATTCTCTCAATTCGTCGAGTGCTTCGTTCTTCTCTTGAATCTGCGTGGCGATGTCATCAAGACCATTGGATAATTCTTCCCGCTTTGTTTCAAATTTATTAATTAGTTCTGTCTTGACAACTTCCGGAACACTTTGTGTGCAAGTCGGACACTGATCCATCTTCTCCATGTCTTCGATCTTCTTCACATTCTTATCATGTGTTTGTTGAATGATCTTCCTCATATTTTCATACTTTGATAGATCGGATTTTACTTTATCAACTTTTCCTGTTTTATTGATAAGATCTGACTGCTCTTCAAGCAGTGCGTCCACGTTCTTTTCATACGATTCAATGGTTGATTCTGTGAGTTCAAGTTCTTCTGTAAGCGAAGACACCTTACTGTCATCTTGTTCTTTTAAGGAGGCAATATGACTCTCTAACATAGAGATTTTAGACTTGAGAAGTTCTGCTCTAGTTTCAAGATCTTTAATTTCTTCTTTCTTAAGAGAGACTCTTGTTTTAAGGACAGTATTCATGTCGGAAAATACTTGAATATCCAGAACATCCTCAATGACCTCTCTTCGATCAGCAGCGGACAACTGCATGAATGGAACAAAGGAGGAACTACCGAGAATCACAACTTGAGTAAAAGACTTATAGTTCATCTTGAGGATGTTCTCCTCAAGCATTTTCTGATAGTCCTTCGCTTTCGCATTTTGATCAATCAATTCTTTATTTTTATAAATTTCAAATACCTTTGGTTTGACCCCTCGATGAACAACGTAATCATCTTCACCAACGGAGAAATGAACCTCAACGTAACAATCTTTTTCATTAATAGAATTTACTAGTTGTGGGATGTTAATCTTTCTGAATGGTTTACCGAACAGAGCAAATGTAATAGAATCAAGCAAAGCAAATGATTTACCATGCCCATTCATCCCAGAGACCAAAGTGGTCTTGTGTCTGTCTAAGTGGATTTCAGTTCCATTATTACCAAAGGAACCAAAGTTCCTGAATCTCACTTTATGAAATCTAATCATTTATTTCCGCAACCCTTACAACCGCCTCCGCCCTTCTTTTTCTTTTTATCGCAGTCAGGGCAACCGCCTTCACTTTTTTCCTCTTTCTTCTTATATGGAAAGGCGTTGTTTAGCATCCTTTGTCTTTTACGACAACCAGAGCAACCTTTCTTTTTTCTAATCCATTCGATTTTTGTTACATCACCTATTTTAGTGATAATTTTTTCTACGGTGTCTCCTAGACCCTCTGATTCTTCTTCACTCATTGTGATATTGCCTCCATGTATATTTCTTGAATGAGTCTTTTTAGTCTTGCTGTATTCACGCCTTCAATAGTGGAGTAAAAGTCCTCCGCCTCTTTGTAAATTAAAGACAATGTATCTAGTGACATATCTGCAACATCAGTGTCCTCGACTAACGACTCTTCATTCTCTACGATAGTGACGCTACCAACTTTTGCGTCATAAAGATTGTCTATGAATGTATCAAACTTAGTTTGACTCTTTTTCTCATCAACAAAAACTTTGATAAACTTATTTTCATACTCAGACAGATCATCTATATCGGTGTTGTCTTTATAATTAATATGTAGGAACATTTTTTCTGGGTTTTCTATGAACTCTAAGTCACCAGAATCGGTGTCATAAATATAAAACCCTTTAGACTCATATAGATCAGAAAATGTGATTTGATACGGGGTTCCCATGTACCGGACATTATTCTTATAATGTTTCATATGAAAATGACCAGACCAAACCTCATCAAATCTTTTCAACAGGTTGTCGCTCATCCCACCGTCAAACTTAACACCACGAAGAACCTCATAACCAGAGAGTTCAAAGTGACCACACATGATATCTGCTTTACTATCTTTTAAGAAATTATCACATTGCTCTTTATTTTCTTTGTTTATCCAAGGGACCATACCAAATGTTTTTCCACCGAGACATATGTCCGTGGGTTCATCAATAGGGATAAAACAATCATACCTCTCACCAAACAATTCAGTAAGTGAGTTTACTTGATTTGTATTTTTATAATATGTGTCGTGATTGCCAATTAGGCAATACATTTTCATGTTACGTTCTTGAAGTCTTTCGATAAAACGTTCTCTGACCTGATTGAGTGTATTAAAGTTAACAAACTTGCGACGATCCATAAGATCTCCCAAGTGCAACACAGTGTCTATGTTTTGTTTTTCACACTCTGGTAAAAATTGATTCTCAATAAAACCAAGAAAATAATCTAAGAACTGTTGCGAGTCATTTCTCGCACCAAAGTGGGTATCTGTTAAAATAGCGATTCGCATTTATCATCTCCGTCAGTCTTTTTCTTTTTAGAGGACTTCTTCTTTTTAGGAGAGAAGTTATCTATATCTTTTGATGTAAGTTTGAAAAATTCTGCGTATGGGTTACCTCTTGTCTTTTCCGGATCGAGAAAACGGGCAATATCACCCATGTGATCAGCAGACTCTACAATTCGATACTTGATATAGTTTTGCTTTTTCTCTTTTTGGATTCGACGAAGGAAGGCATAATAGATGATTTGTGTAAAATATGAAAATGGATTTTTTGATTTCTCAGGATCAAAATTACTTGCGTACATCAGACAATTTTCAATAGCGTCCCCTACCATTTCTTCCCTATATGGATAATTGATAAAGTTTGCTCGTAGAGACAGACGTTCTGCTATAAGCAGAAAACACTCACCGATATACTCGGTGACCGGTGGTTTATCTTCGCCAGAGTTTTCTGCTTTTTTGACTTCCTCTTTCCACTCAGACATCGCTTGTAGAAATTTTTGGTTGTCAACATAATGACTATCTTCTTTACTCATGTTATGCCTTTTCTTTGTTTAAGTATATCACATACAACTAGAATGTAAAGGGATTAAGAAAGATAATCTTCTGGATTTGGTGACCAGTCAATATAACTAGTCCCATAGTTTGGATTGTCCTCATCAACTATAAGTCTTTCTTGTGTTTTTTCTTCTATGATATTTTCTATTAATTCTTCTTGTTCTTCTTCAAGTTGTTCTTTGATCATATCTTCAATATCTTTAGGATCAATGTTTTTGAACTCGTTTTCAATATTTCTAAGCATTCGATCTAACCCCTCTTTGTCTTTTTGTGAAAAAAGACCAAAGGCATTACTCGCCGGAATCTTTCCTCCGTTATCATCAAGATTTTTTTGTTGATCATATGTTTGAATGACATCTGGACTTGGAGTAAAAATACCCAAGATAAAATCTTTTTCAAGTTTAACGGCGTTCACTGTGGTGGACTTCAACCAATCAACAAGGATAAGAGTTTCATGCTTTCGTCCTAGTGCGTCAATGAAGTGCATATATTTAATCTCCATTGGTCGATCTATTTTAATATGAGATTTAGAGTTTTCTACTAACTCTGCGACAACACTATCACCGCTTCTTAACTTAAGAACTTTGTAGTTTTTCGCCATGAAAATCCTCCTTCAGATTGAGTTTGATAACCTTGTGTTCAAAACCCTCTCCGTCGTAAATCTTGAGGCGGTCCTCGAAGTGACGAAGGGTATGATTCTTGTATTTTTTCCATGAGAGGTCATCTGCAATATCGTAAAGTTTTGCAACATCTTTATGCTCCGACTTCCGCAACTGACGACCGATGCTCTGTAACACTCGAATCCTACTTTTGGACGGTGAAGAGAACACAATATTATGTAGTCTTTTGATGGAGACACCAGTGCTAAACGTTCCATAGGATGCAATGATGATAGCGTTGTCTACACCCTCTGTTATACTTCGGACCTCTTCTCGCATGTCTGCATCTGTTTTACCGTAGATAAAAAAGATCTTTTTATTTGGGTTTTTTTCTTGCATTATCTTGTGTAACATTTTACCATGCTTTTCGACGAACTGGAATAGTACGAGCGTATTTCCTTTGAGGTTCGAGCATAAATCGCATATAAACCTGTTTCTCTCATCGCAACGAACAATGTAGTCTATCTCGTCTTGATAAGCACATCGCTTCATCTCATTACGAACAGACTCGCTGTGTTTTAACAGTATAGCATCTATCTTCAACTCTGACAAGAGTTTTCTTTCCATCAACGTTTTTGTTTTTGTGACCTGATGAACGGGACCAAACAATCCTTCAATGACGAGTTTATGTGTAAGAGATCCATCTAGAGTTCCGGTGGTTCCAACTCGGACAGGACAGTTTTCTAATTTGGTCATAATGCCGGTGAGAGACTTCGCCTTAAACAAGTGACATTCATCACCAAACACCGCAGCAAACTTGTCAAAAAATTTCTTGGGTTGTTTGTGGATGCTCTGCCATGTTGAAATAATCACTCGACGCTTGATATCATCTTTCGGAACACCTGCCATGACTTTGTGACAGTTTTGATCAACTTTCCATGTGGATCCACTGGCGTAGTCTGCAAAGTCAGAATATAACTGAGACACCAGACTGGTGGTAGGAACGATGATGAGAATCTTTCTATCATTTTCTATTTTATCCAAATGGTAACGCATTAGTGCGTAGATGATTAGACTCTTACCAGAACCCGTTGGAGACACTAGCAACGCTCTGTCGTTCCGTAGAGCGTGCGTAACGGCGTTCACCTGATGTTCATGTGGTTTGATTGGTTTGCCACCTATGGAGAGTTTTAAATGATCTTCCATATATGACTGAACCGTAGATTCAGTGAATCCATTTTGTTTTCTGGCTACGGTTTTTACCTTGTATCCACGTTCCGAAGCGAAGCGAATAACATATTTCTCAAGACCCGCATAGATCATTTGAGAGAACATATTGTATAGTTTAATCTGACCGTCCCATATCCGTTTACGATACGCGGGCATATAGGCGTGACCGGGAACTTTAAATGTGAAGTAATCAGAGAGTTCTTTTGCAACTCCCCTCTCACATCTCACTCGTATATTGACAGAATCAACATGTTCTATTAAAAGTTCACTCATCCCTATATTTAGGGATTATTGACCTCCTAAGAACTTTTTCCAATCAATGGCGTTGCGGATCTTATTGTGGCGGTAAGTGATTTCCTTGACAGTTGCATCAAGGTATGAGCATAGTTCTTTATAATAACAAACCTGCTCCTGTAAGGCAATCAGATCCTCATCACCCTCCATATAAATTGCAATATCTTGCTTGAGAATTTTTAGATTAAAAGGTTCCCATCCTAGTTTGGCAAGAACTTCCTCGTCCATTTTTCCTGTATAATATTCCCATTTTGCACGGCGTAACCTCTTGAACTCGTTCTCTTTTCTTTCTAGAATGAGTTTCGCGTCCAAGTAGAGGTTCAAATATTTATTATGCAGTTGGGGTAGTTTTAACGACTCGCGGTCGAGTTGGGTCTCATCGATATCACAATCCTGTAAGACCATCTGCTTTATGTTATTGAGATTCATAGTGTAGTCCTAATACTCTTTCCCTTTTCCCTCGTTGACACTCAGAGTCTACACGGGTTTTGAGTTAAGTCAAGAAGAAATGGGAGAAAATCAGATTTTTCTGACTTCGTAGTAATCGTAGGCAAAAGTGGCGGTGGTCTCAAATGGTGTTAGTTCAGTGATGCTACTGTCAAACTGAAAACCATTGATTCTAGTGGGGAACATATTCCGAAAGGTCACTTCTACGTTTGGTCGCATGGAACTATTTGTAATAATGAGAGTCCCATCACAGAAATGATCCTTTATACTCGTATCAAAATCTAAATGATCATCAACTACGCTGGTGCGTTTGATCCAATCGGAGATCTCTCTCCAGTTGCTCATATCCTCATCTACAAGGAATGATAGTTCAAGATCCTGAAAACCTAGTTTGTTCGCTGGATGTTTAATTGACGAAAAACGGTTCGGTTGAATAAGAGCAGAGTCGTACCCAAAATCTGGAAGATTTGCTTTTGTAATAAAATATGTCATCTTGGGCAAGGCGGAGAGAACAAACTGAAAATACGTTGGGTAAATATAGTTCTGGTTTGTTGGTTGCCTATCAAGAACAGATTCCTTTGCAAGTTTCTCTCTACCAGAGGTAAACCCGTGGATTAAATTATTACCTTCAAATGGATTTGATCTTGTCATACAAGTATGTATGTAATGAAACAGGGAGAGGTTTTAC
>CEPH01018777.1_pt1 | contig 23379 bp, 20 predicted proteins | sample 530571 | NCBI WGS metagenome assembly CEPH01 (sample SAMEA2620413, study PRJEB7988) | marine metagenome | biome: marine biome (ENVO:00000447); feature: surface water layer (ENVO:00002042); material: "saline water (ENVO:00002010), including plankton (ENVO:xxxxxxxx)" | depth 5 m | reverse complement strand
TGAGTCTTCTCAAGAGGTTTCGAAACCTCAAGATTTAACTATATTTATACAGAATCAAGTGTACAGATGTTTAAACATTTGACTTTCATGTGGTTTATTAAGTGAATAGGTGAAGTGTACCATCTTAATTCTTACATTAAATTCACTTCCTAGTATCATAGGTTCACGAAAATATTTGAAATATCGATTATTTAGATTTTTATTAATTTCAGGATTTTGAGTCCAGCGTGTACACCATTTGTCGCTAAATGTAATTAATTCAAGTTTTTCTTTTACTGATTCTTCTACAAAGTTTTGTTCACCATTGACAGGTCCAACAGTTACACCCTTTTCAATATAGTATGACTGCCAATATTCTATATTTTTCATGAACTTATCGAATATATACTTACAATCTGTTGGATAGTATTTAAAAAATCCACCATTAATAAGTTGCACGTCAGTGTTATCCCACCATTGTCTCATTCCTAAAAACTGACCTTTTTTGATAGGATAATCAAATATCTTTTTGTAATCATTAATTAGTATTAGGTCAATATCAATAACGCAAATAGGCTCATCGATTTCAAGAGCCATAAAGAACATTTTATTCCATTGTAATGCAACCCTAGGATCAAAAGGTTCATTTACAATTGTTAAATCATAGTCTTTTAGTTTGCTTTTAATATACGTTTCGTATTCAGGTCCATACTTATCTCCTATTCTTAACGCATATATCTTCATTCGTCATAAACCCTTCCTTCGTAATCAACTTCAGGCCATATAAATTCAAACTTTTTATTGATTGCATGTATTATCTTATGATCTGGATTTGGACCATCAGATGGCATTCTACCATGCCATATATTACTAAGACTTTTATATTTAAACTTTTTAGATTGTACTAAATAGCTAAACATAGTTTCATTATCAAAAGCAAATCTACTGTGAAGTGCTTCTGGAAACATAGTGTCTTTATCTTCTTGAAGTTTCTTCATTTTTTCAACCATAATAGGAAATTCTTTTTCCCAATTAACTTCTAGTATGACATCTTTACCTGCAATCATAGTTCCAGTATTAATAACATCATTTTCAGGTTCACATCCTTCTTGTAATAGTAAAGCATAAGTGTTCCAATACTTTGTAGCAGGATTTCTATCACAAGTATTATATTCAGTTAAATCCCAATGTTTTGACCATTCTGCAAGTTCATTATTATTTTTAGCCCAAAAGTATGAAAGATCATGACGTTCGAATATACTTTCTTTTGTAACTGGAATAACATCCATATCACAATAAAACACTTCGTCATAACCTTCGCGAGCAAGTTCATACATCAAATGATGCTTGTAGTAATTAACAATATGATACATTGGAAGCTTATCATGAATTTTTTTTATTGATAAGTAGTAATCAAACCATTTTTTGTCAGTAAGATATATTCGATAATCAGCACCGCAATAATCTGCATAAGTTTTATGACTCCAGATCAAATTATTTCTAAATGCACTTAGTTTATCTTTTGTCGCAGCTGCTCTTGGCTCTCTATGTCTATTATTTCTGGCATGTTTTGAATAACCAGTCTCGTCTAAGTTTTCTTCTGGTATATCAATGTAAAGTGAAAAAATTATTCTCTTCATTTTACACCTATTATAAAATATTGAAAATATTTCTCTTCGTCTTCTTCAAATGTCATCACATCCTCATCTATTATTTTTGAAAAGTTGCATTGTTGTTTTAGTTCATCTAAACTAGTTATAAGATTTATATGACCTGGTTTATTTAAATCATTTCCACTTACAACACATAATTGATTTTCAGGTATTATATCACCCATAGGATAACAATGTTCACAACTTGTATTAATCCATACGTCAGCTTCTTCAATATCTTCTGGTATAAAAATAAAATTAGATTGAAAGTGTATACTTCCACTAATCAGTTCACTCATTGTAGGGCACATATCATAAGTGTATATTTTCTTTGCACCTTTTTCTTTTGCAAAAGGTACTGAATAAAATCCAAAACCAGAGTTAAAAATATTTACAGTTTTGTCTATTAGATCTATTTTACTAGCCCACCATTTTTGTATCTTGAATTCTGTCAATGAAATCTGATTACTTATACTTGGCCACATATAAGGGTGATGCCATCTTGTTTCATCAACAATTCTCTGAATTCGTATTACATCATCTTCTTCTATTAGATACATATCTTTTTTTCTCTTCTGATGTTAATCCTTCTAATATATGTATAACAGGTGGATCATAGTCGTAATCAGGATGTCCATGTATTCTATGAGTTGTGATCACACCTTCTCGAAAATAATTAAAATGATCTTTCATTGGTGTGTACGGACCGAAATGATGAAACATAAATGTATCTATTCCTCTATACGTAAAAAATGCTTTATCTGCATTTTTCTTTAAAAAATTATATATTGATCTATTTTGACCAGGTTTCCATAACATCACTGAACTATTATATAGAGGACAATGAGATATATTATACAATCGTCTCCATTCTTCTGGTTTGTATTCAGCCCAATAGTTCCAAGTCATGTAAGGTTTATCATTTGGAAGTTCGAAGAAATACGCTATGTCATCAGTAACGTCAACATCAAGATCAAGATATAATATCTTATCGTTTTTATCAAACTTTTCATCTAACTTGAATAATTGAATCTTATTTGAATGAGGGAGACCACCTTGATCCCAATAGTCATATCCATCTTTTTGATGTTGATATTTATTAAACTCATCACTAAACTCTGTAAAACATAAAAAATCAAAAGAAACTGAACTTTTTTCCTTTACATTGTTGTATAATTGTGTTATAGTATTATCATCATAATTACCCCACTTGGCGCATATTACTCTAAGCATCCAATCACCATGTGTTTATGATTCATTGTATCTTTAAAAAATATATTCATATTTGGTAATGTCTCTATAAAATCATCTAGTGTATCACATATGTTTATGTTACCATTACCAATAGTTCCTGGACCATTGTATTTTAAACTTGATCCGCAAAAAACAAACACACAATTACTAGGATACTCTTCTTTTTTTATGGCTTCTTTCATGTGATAATATTTTTCACAGTTAAAATTAATATGAAGCCCTACATCTTTTATTAAATAATCTTTATCAAGAACGCAGTCTAAAGTTTTTCCTAATATTTTAATATCTTCTTTAACATAGTCAGTCAGTCTCCAATTTATTTTTCGTATTTCTTCATCAAGTTCATAAAGCCAAATAGTTTTGATACCAAGCTTTAACCAAAAACGAGCGTCATAAAAACAATATCCGGCAGAAACTACATTAGTTTTTGACAAGTCATACGCTTCATGTAAATTTAATTCTAGTAATTTTTTATAGCACCATTTCTTATATACATCACAATTATAGATCGAATCCTTACCGTCTCTAATTGCTTCATACACCTCTTTTTCTCTGTAAGGATAAACGTCCGTTACAAACTTTATTGCACCATCATATGCTTCAAACATTTTCATACTGAGAACAGGTTCATCAAGTACGTTATGAAGCACTTGCCACATCATGTCATATGTTTTAAACATTTTTAAGCCAGACATTTTATTTTTTCTTCAATAGTTGTACCAGACATAGTTTCAATAATTCCATTTTTTGATATAATATCTCTATCAAAAGGAGTAAAGAAATTTTTATGTTTAGAATTATAAGCCCACGGCCCAAACCTGTGAAATAACCAATTATCTATCATTCCAAATTGATAATAAGATCCATTGAGCTTTTCAATTTCGCTCCAAATTTTTTGGAGGTGGTGAGTTTTCCATAATATGACTGAGCTATTATATAATGGATGTGCTCTGGTAGTGTATGAGTGTTGCCATTTGTTATTATCATAAGCATCCCAATCATAGGCAATCATTGGTTTTTCTACCGGTAAATTAAAAAAGTAAGCAAGATCTCCTTTAATATTTGAATCTAAGTCTATATACAATAATTTATCTTCCCAATCAAAATATTCTCTATCAAATCTAAACATTAATAATTTTTGCCAGTGAGCTAGTCCTCCAAGATCTTCTCTTAAAAAATTGTTTTGTGATGAGGTAGATTCTTCAACATCATCTTCTCCTCTATAATAAGTTCTTTGAGCCCAATCCATTGTGTCATATTCTGCACCAGCATAGCAATGATTTATAGTTAAAAATTCATAAGGTACCGAACAATTATTTTTTACTTGTTCTTCTAATCTCACAACATGATCTTTAGTATATCTTTTACCCCATCTTAAATAAATTACTTTATTCGCCACTTAAAACTTCTCCTATTATTCCAATTACAGAATACATGTTTTTTGCTTTTTGTATTTTATTTTTGATGTCTTGATCAGCTTCTTTTATAACGGGTAATGATAGTACTTTGACTTTAAAGGGAAACAAATATTTCATGTCAGTTGAATTTTTTTCTAAAAATCTTAACACTTGATAAGCATCAGTAACTGGTTCTGTTTCTTCTTTAATTTTTTTATCTAATGCTTTTCGTAATCGAGCTTCAGGGTTCCAACTTCGTATGTCATGAGCATTATCCCACTTTCGCTCTAACTCTTCTAGAGGGTATAATCTAATAACCTCTTGAAAGTCTGGATGACTCCAATTGACTGGTATGTTATAAGGGATATTTTGTCCTGATTCGTTTTTATAGATAACTTCTATCTGATTTTTTTTATTATCTATAAAATAAGCGTTTACATGAGTTTTTGAAAAAATTGCCATAATATATCCATAATAATTATTCTCTTCTTATTTTTAATTTATATGTTCTTACAACACCTGGTAGTCCTGCACCAGCTGAGTCACCTAAAGCACCATAAGGTAAATATTGAAAATATTGTTCACCGCCACCTCCTGCACCAGGGCCTGAAAATACTTTTTGATTCATCAGAGCTTTATCTGTTATAGCAGTACCTACTTGATTTCCAGTAAAATCATTTGCTGGATCAATGGCATATCTTAATTTATATCCATGACTATCAAAAGCCTCAGTATAATTTAATGATGTTAGTAGATAATGGTCTAAAGTACTACTATCCATTTCTTTTAGTCTGATATGAGAATTAGTTCCACTTCCTCCTGAATCAGGATCAATTTTCAACATTGGAAAATAATTAGAGCTATTAAGTGGCGCTAGACTCGAGTCCGTAGGAACTCTACCGAGATAATATTTTGCATTAATTATTGGCTGATCACTGTCTTCTGGAAAATTTAAATTTCCTGCTAAACCTCCTGCATATGTATTAGCATCGAAAAGTGTATCAATAAAAACTGGAACGGTACTTAAGACTCCAGTTGCAGTACTATCTTGAGTTATAAAATAAACTCCTTGACGATTATTCCCTGTTGTTCCATCAACGAGATCATTAATAACAGGTCTTATAAAAGTATCTCTAAAATCAGAATCAGTCATAGCTCTGATTTTCATGTTTAAAGGATTACCATCACTTTCATAATAGACTGGATAATCTATTTTTGTTGTATCACTAATGTATCCTCCGCCATCAACACTATGTAATATTCTTCTATATGTTGTTGGCTCTGTCGTTACCGGTGTTGCTTGCGCAGAATCAACTTGAGAAATAGCACCTGACTTCTTACGTGTATCAATCATGCTATTTAATGTGCCTATGTTTGTATTGACAACACTTAATCTAAAACCCTGATCTCTTCCATGATTGACTATCACTCTATTTCTTATAAGAGCAATATCAGAATCACTCATTTCATGAAGAGCGTCACCTTTTATTACAAGTGGTCTTCTAAAAGCCATAATTAATCTCCTGAATCAGAGAAACCAAAAATCCTTTTTACCAATGATCCATCAGATTTCAATATACTAAGTTGAACTGTTCTTACATCAACGGCAGTCTGCAAAGCTAAAATATCAGAATCATTATTAAGTATTTGCTGTTGCAATGATGTTCCGCCACCGCCACCAAATCCAGTATATAAATTTAAAGCAGCAATATCAGAATCATTACCAATAATTTGTGCTTGATTACTATCTACTCCAGCTTTTACGGTCAAAATCTGTGCGTGATTACTATCCACCCCAGCTTGAAGGGAAGAATCTGTTAGTCTTAAATGATTTATTGCTTGTACTAAATCAGAATCAGGTAAACTAGAATGAAGACTATCCAAGTCTCCAACGTTAAATGATATAACATTAGTTTTAACTCTAAATGCATTAAGCGTATCGCTTAAATCTACAAAAGTTTTTCTAGCCATCGTTGTTCATCTTTTCTAATAGTTGTTTCATCATATCTTTTAACTCACTCACATCGTCTTTTAACTGTGCAATTTCATCTTTTTCAGCTTCTTTTGCTTCTTTGACTTTCTTTGCCTTTTCTATTTCTTGCTCATTAGTATTAAGTATAGCTCCAGTTTCTTCATCTTTCACTAAATCTTTTCCTATTCTTACTAATTTCATATTAGACTCCTAAAGCTATTGCTCTTAAATCTTTTATGATGGGAACCAAGCTTGAGTTAGTTGTTCTCATCACGATCTTAAGTTGAAATGTTGTAAATGGTAGTAGTGAACCATTATCACCACCTATTAAGTATGTATACTCTCTAAATACGTCTTTATTTTCATCACTTGCAACATTTGCTGTTTTAGAAGCTAATGTCCAAGAGATATTATCTAGTAATTGATCTTCTGTTATTGCTTTATAATAAAGATCAAAATCTGCAACTGAAGGTCTATTAGCACTTAGTAGTACTTTTAATCCTACAGCATCAGATAATAACGTTACTGGTTTAGTAACATGCTTAGATAGATGAGTCCCAGCTGTTTTATCAGTTTCTTCAACATAAGGATATGAAACATTAAATCCTGCAGCAGCACTGCTAGCTTGATTGTCAATTCTGTTTCCTACAAGTATTAATGAACTTCTTTGTAAGTCAACGATTGGTGAAACATAATCATTACTAGATGACATGGTAATCTTCATTTGAGCAGATTTTGTAGCCTTACCCGCATGTGTAACAACTCTCGGAGCTGAAAGAAAATTATTATCTTTTAACGTAACATCAGAATAAGAAGTGTCCTTAATGTAAGGTGTTTCAGCTCCTGCTAATGATTTACCTGTTGTTTGTTTCATTTGAGCAACTACACTAGTATTCTGTGGAATAAGATTTTCAACGTATGGTACTATTAAGTCATACTGATAGTTAACTGTTGATGTAACATCTAATCCCCCACCAGAAGTAGTGGAAGTTGCTGTTCCACCCGCATTAAAGAAATAACAATCACCAGATATTTTTGTTATGGTCACAGTTTGACTTGCACCAAAAGCAATTCCACCAATTGTTCCCATGTTCTTTAATACAACTGAATCACCTACATTCAATCCGTGATTCTTCATATTAACTTTTACTTCAGCAGATCCTGATGTCACATCAATTGGATTACCTGGAAGTAATCTTTCTGGTAGTGTAGCATTATTTAATATTGCTGTATGATTTCCAGTTGTAAATTTGCATCTGTTAATCCTAAACTTAAGATCCATATCATAAACTGGTTCCCACTTATAAGTGTTTTGTGGAAGATAAAGAGCACCTATAATAGTTCTCTTTGAAACTCTTTCTTGAGTTGATCCAACAATAAGGTCACCAGTTTTTCCAGCCCAAACCTTATAGTCCTTACTATCGGACTGCACCGCAATAACATATTCTGTAAATGAATCAAGAAATAAAGGTTCATCAAACCGAAATGTTGTGGCTATAGATCCATTATCTGAAATATTAATAGATGCTGGTGAAAGATATTTTGTAGATCCTGGAACTATAACTTCTCTTGATGGTGCACCATTTATTATTGGCATAATTTGAATCCATACAGGCAAGTCAGCGTCTTTTGCCTTAAAGAAAAGATCTATTGAAGATACAAACATTCCAGTTTCATTATTAACAAAGAAAGACTGTGCAAGTGGATCGATTCTTCCTCTGGTGTCAGAAGTTCCAATAACTCTATCTGATAAAATATTTGTGTCTGATCCTAAAACAGATATATGTCTTGTTGATATAACATTAGTTCTATTTCTTTCAATAGTTCCTGATGAGTTATACAAAGCAACTGCTCTTGTTGAAGCATTACTTTCATCTGATGTTGTGATATCAAGAAGTTTAAATTCTCTTACACCAGCTCTGAAACTTATCTGTGGAGTATTTGGGATAAAGAATGTTCCAGAAACCTTTCCCTCAGCATCTGTTGTTAAGTTTGTACTTCCTGATGGATGAGCAGTCGCCGCACCTTGAGTGTTACCAAATTCTGCACCATCTGAATCAGCGCCATGAAAAATAAATGTTTCTTCTCTACAAAAAGCTGATACATCAATATTATCAAAGAAAGGAAAGACTCGAGTATTTGGTCTCATACCAATTGCTTCGAAATGTACAAGTCTTGATCTAATAAAAGGAATGATAGCAATATCAACAACACGATCATCTATTACTTTTCTTATTGTCTCAGAAGATACAACTCTATTAACAATAGTTTTTTCCACAGCTTCTAGGCCACTATTTAATAATTGTGAGGTATTATTACCAAATGATCTACTATTTGTACCTTCATGGGTTTCTTCTTCAGTTACTGTTCCATCAAAGCTTGTTCCAATCCAATTCCATTTCCAACTTTCCCAAAGTGTATTTTCATCTTTTGAAAGAGTATTAGCACCAGAAATAGACTTTGTTCCAGACTTAAATTTATCTCTGAAATCATCTGAAGATGGAGATAACCTAATATGCCCGTTAAATTGAAATATATCAAATGAGTTTATATCAATTGCTTTTGAAACTTGAAGTTGCTCAATTTCAGCAGAATCAATAAAGTCGATGTAAACGTTATCACCTTTTCTTATAACACCTGATGTATCAGTATCATCTGAATCATAAACTAGTCCTATATTATTTTCATAATATGCAGGATGTAACGAATGATCTTTTGGATCTATTGAAGCGCTATATTGAGAGCTAGTAATTGCTGACTGCGCTTGATCTTTAAAGTTATCTACTGAAAATCCAACTTTAACTCTTTCATTTCCAGATGAATCAGTTACAGAAAGCTTATTAGTATCAAGTTCTAATATGCTGAGACTATGTAATTCTTCTATTCTTTCAATTCTTTTTTCAATCTTTCCGATGTCTTTCATCGTAAAGCCTTTTGCCTCTATCAAATCATATGAAACATCTTCACCATTAAGAGTATTCGCACCCATTTTTACTCTATATAGTTCTAGTGAGTTTGTTGGCGTTTCTGGAAATTTTGGAGTTAAAGATGAAGATCCTTGTATAACCTTAATATCACCAGTTTCTGTAATTGTAATCTTATCGTTTCTAGGTTTAAAATAAGTATTATCTGAAGTTAAAGTTGTAGTATTTTTTGGAAGACCGATAATCCTATGGCCAGATCCTGTAAACCCACCATTAACATCTTTTGATGGTCTGAAGTCATAAACGTCTCTAAGTTTAATTACATCACCAGTTTTGGAAGTAAACTCTGGAATGTCAGAATACGCTGTAGTATTGTATGAGTTAACATTATAAAAGTCACCAGTAGTTGTATGAACATAATGTTGACATGCTACCACCACAGATCCAGGATTAGAAAATTCATTTTTAAGAACAACCTTACCTTGTTGATAGTATGCATCTCTTTGCCCATTATCGAGATCATACATATGCGTAACATCTATTCCACTGGCGCTATCTTTGTTAATAGAAGTGATACTGATTATATCATTCGCACCCAGCGCTAAAGCCGTTATTGAGTTGCCCATTCCATCAGATTCAACGGCAGCAGTACCAGTAACGGTTCTGGTAGTAATTGATTTACCTTTTGCTCCAGCTGAAGCCTTATTAACATAACCAAAAACCGTTATTTGTTTATTTGGCATATTAGTACTAACACTAGATGCTGCAGTAGCATTTCCAGTAGGAATACTTGGCATTGTAATCTCAGGACCACTATCTGATCTAAAAGCTAACCAATCAGAGGTTAATGTAAAAGTTTCACCAGGTGCAGTCAGGTTTATACCAAGGTTACCAACTGAATCGGTTGTACCTTCAAATATCCTTTGAACAGCCACATTGATATCAGAAATTGATGACGGTCTTACTGAAGGTAATTGAAATAATAATTTTTCATTATCAGCTTCAAAAAGTTCTGCTACAACATTATTGTTTGTATCAGTTTTTGTTTTTAAAATAAAAGTTTGATTTGCAGATGTTCCTATTGTTCTCGCTGCTCTAAAGTTAGATCCTGAGTTTATTTTAACATCAAATAAGAAGACTTTAAATGTTCCATCAGTAAGTTTTTCTAAAGATCTCACTCTGGCAGATCCTATTATACTTCCTGCAGGATTCGAGGCATGAGTTGATATATTTAATTTAGTATGAGCGGATATCATATCAGCAGTAATTTTTGCACTAGAAGCTATAATAAAATTTCCAAATGAAATAGAAACAGGCTGATTATTAAATGGTATAGTATCTGTAGATCTTGGTACGTTTATTTTTGTTGGTGTTGGATTATTAACTCTATAACCATTAACATATGCTGTACCTTCACTTACTGTAAGTTGTAAATTAGAAACATCTGCAGAATCATATGAAACTGTAAAAGGATCAACAATATAATTTCCAGACTCTTCCTTTGTTCTTTGCGCTATAATATCATTTATTCTGTTATAAGAGTTTTGACCGTTGTTTGTTTCAATAATTCTAGAATTTTCTATCTTTGCAATAGGTACAAATGTTTCACCTGCAACAATAGAATCTTGAGTTACTAATGAAAGTTTAATTCTAAATCTATCTGCTCCAGGTGCTGTTTGATTTAATGATCCACCTTGATTATCAAATAAATTAACATCATCATTAACATTTACTATATCTTGTGTAACTTTGAATCCGATGTCAACTGATTTGGACTTATCATACTTTGATATAATTAATGATTGAGCATCTACACTTACAAAAAATCCTTGTACAAAGAAGTCACTCGCACCAATACTAACTCTAACCCCAGCACCTACTGCTGGATTAGAAGCGGTATTGATTGTTTGCACCGTCATATTTGAAGCACCAACATTAGATGTTAATTGCTCACCTGGTGTAACTCTAATCGGAGTATTACCTGATGTTCCTGCTATACTGTTTGTATATCTTACGTATAACGTATTCGGATCTGATCCTTCTGTAGCAACGGTATTTAATACTTTTATTATGACACCAGATGTCTGACCAGTAAATTCTGTTCCTATAATATCTGTTGGAAAAGTTGGATCAGTTATTTTAATAAATTCATAATTGCTGTTTATGACTAATCCACCAGGATTAACAGCTGAACCTTCTTTAAATATATTTTTTCCAAATCTTTCAATTTCTTTTTGTATGATAGTTTGTAATTGTATAAGTTCTCTTGCTTGAAGAGCTCTTCTAGGATTAAATAATATTCTGTGAAAGCCATGACTGTCTTGATAGTCGTCTTTGTACTTTGTCGCAAATAAATTTTCAGTTAATGTAGTTGGCATTTATAAACTCTTAAATTTGTAAAATAATTTTTATGTCTTCGTTTTGAGACGATGTTCTATCGACTGGCGTTCTATTATTTAAGTAATGTAATCTAGCGGAAGCGGTGTTAATTAAAGGAGATATTAGTGCAGAATCAATAACTCCAACGCCACTGCCATTACTTTCTGTAAGTTGTTCACCGTTTAAAAATGGTACAAATCCAGTTTCATCATTTTGATGATAAAATACTTTGTTAGAATCAATCTTATCAACTAACGCTTTTGCACCAGTAGTTGTACCAACTATAAGTTTATCAGATGAAAACACTTGAGTAATTGATGAAAGTGTTAAATGTTTTAGACAACTACCAGTTAAACCAGTGAATGCTGAATCATTAGCGGTTTTTTGAACTCCTTTTAGTATTGCTACTTGTCTAAAATCTTGTCCTGTAATAAAATCAGAATCACTACCTTCAACTCTACAATGTACACATAATGCAGATGTTTTTAAGTCAAACTTCGCATTTTTTCCCCAACCATCAGGTGGGCTTATTACTGCTCTTGCAGTAGCACCAGATCCACCACCGCCTGATAATCTAATTGTAGCATTAGTATATCCTTGAGCATAGTCTAATGTAGTTGAATCATTGCCGAATTCTATTTTTGTAACTGTACCAGAGTTACTATCGATAGTTGAAAGCGCGGTAAAAGAACTATCTCCATCACCCGTAATTAAAACTGTAGGAGGTGATGTATAACCACTTCCACCATTGGTAACAATAATTTGAGTTATTTGTCGTTTATCAGCTTCATTCTGAATCTCAAATTGTCTTATATGAGCACCGCTAGAGTTAGAATCAATTGATGGTATTATTCTTGTTGGCATAAATGATGCCGTCATAAATTTTCGAGCTTCATTCTCTGTTATGGTATATAAAAATTTCCAAACGTAACCATCAGCAGTTTCAAAAGGATCATTATTAGATCCTGTAGGCTGTACAGTAGAAGGAACAGCAGCTCCTAAATTATTTTTTCCACCTCTTAGACAAATGTAAACTCCAAAGTTTTCAGTTAATACGTAAAAAGAACTGGAACCATATCCTACTGTTTGATCGTCCCAACCTACATATGTTGTTCCACTTATCCAATTTACTCTTGGAACTACAGTAGAAACTCCTGCAACTTTTTTTACACTCTGTAAACCATTTCTAAACTTTCTTTCTTCGTTTAAATTGTTTAAAGGTGTGGGTGCAGTATCAGAATCGTTCCATACTTCTGACTTAGCAAATCCTATGTATGTAGGATCTGTTGCATCTTCCATAATTGTTACAATCTTGTCTACGATAGCTAACTTTAATCTATCTGTTATTATAGCCGCCATATCATTTATCCTGTATCGTGTTAATGTTATTTATACCTATTTTATCAAAGATTGGACATGTAGTTCCATGTCCTTCCATGAGAATCATATATTCCCTGATCAAACGTTTCATTAGCTCTATCAAATCGAATGTCAGTTGGAATAAATGGATATTCATTTATTGGACCTCTGTCCATTCTTGGACTACTTGCATCAGCCATATCAAATATTGATCTGTATATATTATCTAATGCTAGAATCGATTGATCTTTATATTTCTTCACTGTTTCACTTGGATCCATTCTTACTTTAAATACTCTGTTTGAACCTGGGTTAAACGATGTATAACTTATAGAAGAATCTTTTAATCCAAAAACATTATTACTATTTGCAGTCCAAGTTGAAGTATTACTATCAACCTGATTAAATTCTACTGCATTTAAACTATCTCCTGTCATCACGTATGCCGTAGCACCCATATTATCTATAATGGTAATATCAGGGACATCGCTCATAACTATTCCTGCATTATCATCAAATACCAATAATGGTAAAGTTCTACCTTTAGTAGAATCAAATATAGGGACTAGTGCTGTAAGCTGAGCTTCTGTGTCTGGTTGTATTAAAACTTCATTAGAAAGAAAGAATCCTGCTGGATGAACAAACTTCTTATAAAGTTCACCCCATTTACTAAAAGAAAGCGGAGCTTTTAGCATTATTGATAATATTTGAAAAGCTGCGCCGTCTTGTATTATACTATATGGATCACCGACTAAATGATTTGAGTCATTTAAAAAGAATATATCATTTTTTGGATAACTTACTTCGACATCTTCTCCAAAAAATGCTCTGAAAAAACCTTCTGCTGAGTATCTAGATCCTTTTACTCTAAAAAATCTTGCAAAATTTCTTATGACTTCTCTTGGACTTTTAAAGAATGACTGAGACATTCCTTGTGCAAACTCACGAAACATATTATCCAAATGTTGTAATGAAGAAGCTTCTACATCACGTATTGTATAAAGATCTTGAATTAATGCACCAAAGTTATCTCCACTATCTAAAAACTCATAATAAGATTCTAAAAATGTTATTAAGTTTGGATAGTCAGTAGTGAAATGCTCAGGTAAAACTTCCTTTACTGCATTGCGATGAAAAGTTACATCGAGTCTTCCATAATCTGTTAAAGTTCTTTCAACCATTATAGTGTTACTCTTACGCCTTGTCTGTCAATAGTATGGTTAACTATCACTTTAGATGAGTCATGTTTAAAAATAAAATTTCTTAACATTGGAATAGTTGCTTGATCTTGTGGAATTGCTGAAAATTTAAGAAAATTAACTCCAGCATTGATTAAATTTAAATTAAAATTATTTAAACTTAATACACCAGTAGATGGTACATAAGAACCTATATTATCAGTCACAATAGTTTCATTATCATCTATATTGATTATTTGTAAAACAAGTGAACCGACTTTATTTACAATTTTACACTTTCCATTCACACCAGTCACTTCAAACGTTGATGATTCAAGATTGACCTTTCCTGATCCTTCACCAAGTATTGGCATTGGAAAAATTACAGTGTATGAAGTCGGTTGATTTAGCACAGGAATTAATCTTACTTGTACTTTCACATCTATTTTTGAGTTTAATATCCCTGCATCGATATCATCTATTTCAGTTAAAAGATTAGATCTTCTAAATGTTTTTGTAAATCCATTTATTTTTGTATTGATATGATTAGCAATAATATCTCTAGTATTAACTTCTAAAGTCTGTGGAGATTTTGAAGTTAGATCTGGATTCACTGTTATCGTAGTATCTAATTCTAAAAATGTTTCTATTGGATCAACAAATACTGGAGTAATTGACATTACTGAAAGATTATCAGAAAAGTTTGTTCTAATAGAATTTTTAATAACAGTTTTAGCTGCATCTGAAAGACCAGTATTAAAATCAAGACCAATATAAACTTCTCCATAAGCTATCGGAACGTTGTCTTGCCCGCCCCAAACTGATATGTCAGAAACCGTTGGAAAGTTTGATGAAATAGTTGCTTTATAATCATCAGGTGTTACTAATCTTTGTTGTGCCGCAAAGGCAGAAGGAGCATTTTGCCTTATTGATTCTATACCCTGTCTGTCAGCTCCACCTGCAGAATTAGCTTGTGGAATAGGCGATATAGTATATACTGAACCACCTACATTAAACGCTGCTGTGGTAGTGAATTCTTTACAGCCATTTGCTATTTCACCAATTGTTCTTGCGTAAGTAACAACAATTCTACTTCCAGCCTCTGGTGTTTTTCCAAAGGTGATTCCATCTCCAAAATTTAATTCATATGTTCCATTTGGAGCTTCCCTTAGTGTATAGTATGTTGACTTAGAATTTACAGTTATAGCTTTACTCAAAGGAGTATATTCTACATTTTGATCTGATGAAGGTGAATCAAATACTCTGATGATCGCGCTATTTGTATCAATATCAGAATCAGGAATTATATAAATTTGTCTATCAGTCTTTTGACCCACAAAGAAAGTTTTTGTTTTTACAGTTCCTTCAAATGCCGTAACTCCAGCCGTACCATTAACATCTTTAAATGTATATAAACCAGTTCCATCGTCAGTTGCCGTGTATATTTCTCTTGTAATAAAATTATGTGAACCATCTTCATTACTTCCAACAAAAATAGTTCCTATTGGTAGTGTATAAGTCTGTGCTCTTCCAGAAACTCCAGTTAAATTTAATGTAGTATCAAATGTTACTTGTGAAGAAGTTTTAGATCTTATATCATATCCTAAAGATTCTGCATGAGAAACTAATGATGATCTTAATTGGGCAGTATGAATAAATGATTCGTTTGTAGCTAGATTTGCAATCAAACCATTAAAGTGTGTGTTATAGGCTAACACGTCTAATATGTTTGATAAACCTGAACCATCAAAATCATAGTCTGTAAATTCTGTTTTCTTCTTTAAATAATCTTTTAAAGAATCTTTGATGTTATCGAAGTCTAAAGCAGTTGATGTAATATTAGTTGCCATTTATCTTAACCTCGCAATTGTAGTGTTTATAAGTTCAGGTTCTGTCATGTTACCAACTTTAAATTGAATAGTAACGGATAAAGTGTTATTATCTGGTTGTGCAACAACTGTAGTTGTAAGTTCTCTTACTCTTGGTTCATAGATCTTAATAGCATCTGAAATTCTAGATTCAGCCTCTTCATTCAATCCTTCATCTGCCAATTCAAATAATATATCTCCAAGATTAGCTCCAAATTCTGGTTGAAATGGTTTTTCTAATCTTCCTGTTCTTACTATTGTTTTTACAGACTGTTTTACCGCAGAAGCATCAACTTTTTTAAATATATCTCCAGACATTTTTTTAGCAAAAAGCAAATCTATATCAGAATACTTTACTATTCGACTAGTAAGTAAAGATGAGTTCTGATTTCCGTCTTCTACTGAAAATGCCTTTGTAACCATTTTATCCTCTGTAATTATTCATATTTATATAGTTATGACAGTATTTCAACTAAATCAGAAGAACTCTGAACTTCAGAATTAAATGTTGTTTCTAACTTCATATCGTACTGAGTTCTATAAGATTCTGGTATAGTTGGGATCTCAACTAAAAGTTGACCATGTAATGTTTTATCTGGATTAAACTTATCAAATGCCAAAGTTAACTTATTATAACTAAATGCATCTTTTAAAAATTCTGCAAAATCAAACAACTTATCTAATGCTATCTGACCATTTTGTGAATAAACTTCATAAGCAACAGCTCTACCATCTTGCGCTAAATCATTAAAACTTTCTGGAGTAGGTGTTTCACCAGGACCTGGTTGATATATTCCTTCAGCAACTACTAAATTGAATCCTTTAAATAAACTTAACTGTCTAAATATTTCTATAACATGAGCTTGAACTAACAAATTTCTTGCTGCTTGTTTTCTCTTTGAAACATCTACAATGTGATTAAGAGTTGTCTTTTCTCCAACACCACCAGTAAACTTAGAAATTGGTATTCCTTTTCCTAATAATGTGGTATGTTCAATTTGAGAAAGATTGTTTGGGTTAAATCTAGCATCAACAGAAAATGTTAAAGTACGAGCTTTAGAAGCTGCATCAGATGGTTTATATTTGTTATTGATGACAGATCTACCTGTTTGTCCAATGATATCATGACCAATTCTAGGTGTGGTAGCCTTTCCTTTTACTTTTTCAATCTGACCTGGAACTCCAGAGGCAAATGAAGATGATAAAACCCCGTCAGCTACTCTATCAGCAACAAAATTAGTATTTTGAATATTCTTTTTATCTTTTAGTTTAGACCTTGTTTCTCTAGTATTTGTTTCTCCAGTTGTTATACCACCTGATGTAACAGTTTTATCATGAAAGTTTTTAATCTCGTTATTTTCATCTATACTTACTTTCTTTGGACCCATTTCATTGTTGGTCAATAAATCGGTAATTTCTGAACTTGTTGGCTTTTGTGTTTGTGTATTATCAACCGCATCATTATTAATTTGAACACCTGGAATTTGAACAACTCCAATACCACCAGCAACAGATGATTGAACTGCAAAGTTTGCAGTACCATTCAGTGAGCCATGAAATGTCGTACTATATGCAGATGTAAAACTAGCGGTTGGAGAATGTATGGTATTTTCTAAATGCATATTCTTTCCATAATGAATCATGTTTTGCCCACCAATAGTTCCTTGTGCGCCAATAACAGAAAGATCAGTAGCCGCAATATTTACTTTTGGACTTGTTATATTGATTTCTGATTCAGAATTAAATAAAGCTTCAGCACCATGATTATAATCTGCTCTTTTCTTTACCATTTGTTGATATGTACCTTTGATAAAATTACCAACATTTGAAAGATGTGTGTTTATTGTTTGACCCATAACAGTAACTGACTTTGATTTTAAAACAACTTCACTCATTATTCCATGAATCTTCTTTTTGTAAGAACCAATAATATCAGCTATCCAGTTTCCTTTTACTTTAAGATTATAGTTACCACCAACAGTTAAGTTATAATCACCGGAAACATTCATATTTAGATTTCCGTAATAAGAAACATTTCCATCACCTTCTACAACAAGTCTATGATCTTCTTCAACTATATCAATTCTATTTTGTTTAGCGTTGATTATAATACTTCCATCTGACTTTATGTCTATACCCGCTCCAGTATTGTGCTTTATTAATATTCGCTCACCACCTGGTGTATCATTTATTTCAATAATATGACCAGAAACGGATTCATTAACTGAAGCCATAGGATATTGAGTGGCAACTTTCTGTGTGAGGTCTGTATCTACACCTGGTATGCCATTTCTTAGATCAAGTTCATTGACATCATCTCCTCTGATTACTTTATTAACTGAAGGCTGATCATGATATTCACCACGAGGAAACTGGCCAGTAGGATCGTTAAATGCATCTTCAGGCCGACCTTCAGCGTTTACAGCTCCCTCACCTTTATCTTGTATGCGTAGTTCTAATTCGTTATTTTCTGTTGTCATTTTTTTATCCTACAATACTTGCAATCTGATCTGGAGTTGCTGGACCGTCATTTGGATTTGTTACATTTCGTTTACCGAATCTTGCTTCAACATATGTTCCAACATCAAAACCTGGATCAACTTTATCATTATCAAAGTCTTGATGTCCAAATACTTGTCCTCCAGGATATATCATAAAGAATCCTTTTAAAAACATGTCTAAAGTTTTATATTGAGCTGGAGTTATTGATTCAGAACTAATATATCTGTCTGGATTTGAAGTTCCTGATGGACAGTTATAACCTGCTACAAAAGCAATTCCTATACTAAACTTATTATGTCCTGCAGTTTTTGCATGAGCACCTTGTAATCGGACAGGCCGGCCTCTTTCTAAATCACCATTTCTTTTAATTATATAATGATAGCTACAACCTTTAAATCCTCTTTTAAGAGATATATTATGAATTTCTTTTGCACCAACATGACCTTGATCATTAAAGTGAGCTGTCCAATGAACTATTACTTCTGTAATGTCTCTTGATAAATTTCTTAAATCGGCAACGAGTTCTTCTAAAGAACTTACTTTTTCAAAATTGTAACCACTATTACTTGTATCAGTTGAAGCACCTGACCAATTATTTCCAAGAGTAGCAAGATCTTTAGTCCTTCTAGTTGAGTTACCCATATTTCTTAATGATGATGATTTAATATCAATAACTTCTGAAGCTGATGGCGTTACCTTTACTATTGATGTTTCAATATCAGTTATGTTCGCATCAATATTTTCTCTTTGAGTTGCATCAATAACAATTTTTATCACTTCATTTTGTTTTCCTTCAAGTAATAAGTTAGTACATTCAGTAACTTCTTCTGGTGTAAGACTGTTTGAAGAAACTAATTTTAAAAACTCTTCTAAGTAATTTTGACTCTTTACAATTGTTTTTTGAGTTAAACCGATGTTTGGATTACCACCTAATAAATCATTTACTAAAGAAGTTATGTTTGATGTTACTCCACCTAAACCAGTATTTACAGAAGTAATCTGAGAAAGGAACTCATCTCCGGCCGCCATTTTTGGTAGTGATTTTTGCGCAGCAGACTGTAATGAACCCGGAACAATAGCGGTTAGTTTTCCTATGTTTGGTTCAATTCCTGAAGCATTAAATATTCCATTCTTTGTTGCTTGTGGTGATCCGCTTATAATATGTGCATTCATGAATCCATCGCCAGATAAACTTGATGAAGTCATTTTATTAATATTTGATAATTGAGATGATGTCTTTTTTAAAGATGGCTCAGCATCAACAGTAACTTGAGCAACAGGTGGTTCAGATAATATATCAGATGGATACTCATCTGGTTGTGTCAATGCTTTGATTCCACTTATAGTTTCATTGATTGTTTTTCCAAGCACAGTACTTTGAGCGGCTTTTATCTCCTCTGCTGCATTATCAATTTCATTTAACTGATTATCAAACCTACCTGTTATAGGAACTCTTGTTAGAGTATTATTGACTTTACTAACTGGAACTTTATTAATTGATGTCATGTTCTTGCAAACCTTTCAAAACTTTCTTTAGCATCTGCTATTCTTTTTGATAAAGACGGACTCGTATAAACACCATCAACTATCGAAAATGATGGTCTTTCATAGAATCTACATATTATAGTTGTGGCTTCAGTAACTGTACGAGCATTTCTAATTTTTGCTCCAGCACTTCTTTCTCTATTTCTTAATTCATGAATCGTCCATTGTAACTGAGCTTCTAAATCATCTTTATTTCTTCCAATATCTTGTGCATAATATTCTAATCCTTCAAGTCTATCACCTCTCCACTGTGCTAATCCAAAAGCTGGCTTTCCTTTATCATTTGGATTCAGTGCGTCGGGTCTTAAATTAGATTCTATTGAAAAGTTACCTATGAATCCACACGCTTGCTCTGGTGTGTATCCATTTGCCGTAAAAAAATTAAATATTTTTTCAGAATTTGTACTACCTGTTATGTTAGAATTTATTTCTCCATCATTTGCAGTTCCATCTATAGGAACGGAAGATCTAGTTGGATTAGCAGATCTTTTAGAAAGTTCAGGAAAGATAGGTGCTTTAGGATCTGTACGTTGCGTGGGTGTTGGCTCTTGTATAGTAGGAGTTGATCCTATGATTAAAGGAATTTGCGCCGATCTTCCATCTAAAAATATGCCAATCACAAACGCTCCTGGTTGATATGATATAAAATGACCTACACCCGAAGTTCCGCCATCTGTAGTAAGTACTTGAGCCCATGGAAGATCAGTAGTAGGTATCATAGACAAATCATCAGTGTGCATACCCATTACTCTTATTTGAACTCTTCCTAATTTCAAAGGATCAGTATTACTAATAACTTTACCAACAAACCATATTGATTCAGCAGGCGCATAGTCTGAATATAAAATCTTCATCATTATTTGATCTTGCGAAGCCATTAAACTATAACCCTACATTTGTTCCTGGAGATAAACCATATCCTTTGGTACCAAGTCTACCAATGTCCATAGTAACATGATATTCATTTCTAGTAAACTGATGTCTAGCAGTATAAATTAAATAATCTCCGCTCTTTTTTAAGTCTTCAATTTCATCCCTTGCCATATTAGGTGTATATTCTCTATTTGATAAAAACTTACATCTTATTATATTACCAATAGTCATATTTGTATCTTTCAACAGAAAGTTTTTTCCTGGCACTTGAATCTGTAAACTTGACTTTAGCAGCCAATATCTGAGACTTTTTGCTATTATTTTACTTTCATGATCTTCTGTAACTTTACCTTCATGATAGCTTTCAGTATCAGAAAAGTCATTAAACTGTCTAGAAGTTGCAAAGTGAGTTACTTCTCTGGTACTAAAGTCATTCATTCTTTCTATTCTTTTTCCATATCTAGCATTCATATCCATAGTTGGATAAAAACCATTTGAGGGTCTTAATATTTGGTTTTCTATGAGTTTTTCAAACGTTTTTCCCATGTCATAGTCTATTTTAAAATTATTACCTGTGGTAGTATCAACAAAATTATAGCGAGAAGCGATGTATCCTCTTCTTGCAAGATCTAATTGTTTTTCATTTTGTTGAATTGTAAGTTTAGTTATTGTATATGCTTCTCTAAATTGCTCTATGGGATCAATAATATCATCAGGATTTCCAGTAGTGTAAGCTTTGCTTTGCTGAGCATACGCAACAGAATAAACATAATCGAGAGTTTCTTTGTTCATAGGCTCTGAGCTTAACATTCCACCCAAGTCAACCATTCTTATTTTGTCATCTGCAATAGTAGAATATAGAAAAAATGGATAACCATCTTTGGTATAACATCGATCTTTTATCCAGTTTGCTGCTTGTAAAGGATGCATGTTGGGTACTATCAATTTAGTAAGTTTATCACCAGTTATATCTAAATCTTGTGGCAATAGGAGTTCCCTATCAATAGCATTGATTATTTTTCCTATTATATCTTCTTTTCTTCCTTTAAATGATTTACTAATTCTCATTAAAGATGATAGATATGCGCAGTCTTCCACTAGATCTAGTGCTATAAGTTCGTTACCATCACCACCCTTTTGTTGAGCAACTATTTCAGATACAACAAAGTTTTTAGTTATTGAAAATTGTTTATCCGCATGAGTTTTAATTTTTACTTCTACCTTTTCAGTTCCAAGAAAGTGTATGGAGTCAACAAGACTTATATTGGGATCAACGTCCATCAAAATCATTTTTGCTGTTAGGAAAGGTTTATCAATATGTTCAAATATAGTAAACTCTGCAACAAGATCTTTTACATCGTAAAAAATATCGCTTCTATCAGTTTTGATTCTGATAAATTCATAAACAAATCTTGTGGGTTCAGTAAAGAGATCTTCTTCATTACCATCTGATAAATCTAATTTATAAATTTTAACCATATCATAACTCGTCTTCAAACTTTTGTGTAACAAGAGTAATTAGTTCAGGACTAAATACTTTAATTCTTCTCACCTCATCATTTTCTAATACGTATCTGTCCAAATAAGTTTTTTCGACGAGTTCAGCTCCTATAGCCTGTGTAGGATCTATGTCAACAGTATTTCCTGAAGTATCTTCATAATGATGAGCGGAAAGATATTCTAAAGATGTAGAGGCCACTGTGGAACTATTTGTTACTCCATCAATAACATTAGTAATGACTTCTGCTTGAAAAGTTTTATCGTTGGTAGGCTTTACTACTATTTGTCCTAAATCTAAATTTCTTCTCACAACTAAACCTGTAGCCGCAGATGTAGATCCAGTAATGGTTTCTCCTACTTGAAACTTTGTTAAAAGATGTTCTTTAATTACTAGAGTTCTATTTGGATATAATTTCTTTATGTTTGCTGTAAGTTCCCTATATGATAGAGGCCAACCTTGTCTTCGAAGTTTATCATTTAAATAATAAAAAGTCCAATGATAGTTTGTTGATCCATACAACTTAAAAGAAACCTGATCAGGCCTATCACCATCTAGTATGTCATAAGTTCCATAAGAAGTAGTATCATCTTTTAGCTGATCAATAATATCAACATAAACAGTTATATCTTGAATAATATTTGCAGTAACTTCATTACCAAATTTATATTCTACTTGTGGAAAATTTTTAAAATATCTTGACATTAGAAACCTTCTATTACATCTTGTTTATCAATAGTTTGTTCTTCAATAAATTCTAAAGTTATTTCGTATCTTTGAAAGTTTCCATCTGGAAGAAAAGCCATATTTTGACCGTTATAAGTAACGTTAACGTTTTGTAAGAAACATTTTTTAAACTTTGTTGCTAATTGTGTACCACTTATAAGTTCACCATCTTCATTGACCTCACCATCATAACTCATTTTTATTTCAAATTTAGAAGGTGTTCTGAAACCAGCAGATATTCCACCCGCTCTAATTGATTCAGGTATCATACCA
>CEPH01009579.1_pt1 | contig 23654 bp, 28 predicted proteins | sample 530571 | NCBI WGS metagenome assembly CEPH01 (sample SAMEA2620413, study PRJEB7988) | marine metagenome | biome: marine biome (ENVO:00000447); feature: surface water layer (ENVO:00002042); material: "saline water (ENVO:00002010), including plankton (ENVO:xxxxxxxx)" | depth 5 m | reverse complement strand
GATTTTATAAATCCAGTTTTAAATACTAGTAGCTTAGTATCTGGTGTAGAATATCATGTAGGTTTTACCTATACAGATGGCTTTTTAAGATTTTCAGTTAATGGTCAAGATGCTAACGCCTTTACTGATGGCAGCACACCAGAAACTGGTGCTACTAGATATATATTTTCACCTACTTTAGATACTACTAGTACTAGGCAGATTAATGATATTAGAATAGCTGGGCAAAATAGTCAAATAAATCCAATGCCTTTAAACCTAATTGATATGGCGCTATATGACAAATCTAGTACTCAAAGTGAATTAAATTTTTTAACTTTACAATAAAATAATATTATGGGAATGAAACATATAAAATATGCATTTAACAGCCAGAGTGAATGGGATAATTTAAAATTAGATATATCTCATGAGGTTGAAACTGATGAAGATGGTAATGAGTTTATTTTTTTTAATGGTGGTGATACTATAGCTGAGCTGGGTAATATTGTTTTAAGTCAAGATGGTGAAGATGTAGTATATAGTGATACATGGCATGTAGATATTTTATGGCTAGAAGAAGATAATGAGCCAGAAAGTTTTAAAGAATTTGCACTAGTATTAGACAATATTGGTATTCATGTATTTGCTGGCTTTAATTACCTAAATCAATAAATAAAAATTGACTATATTTGTATAGTATAAAAATTAAAAAATTATAATTATGGCATCTAATGTATTTAATGGAACAAATTTACTTTTAAAAGTTGCTGCTGATGGTGGTACACCTGTAGTTATTGGTCATAGTACTAGCGCCTCTTTGTCTTTATCTCATGATTTGCCAGAGGCTACTACTAAAGATTCAGCTGGTTTTGCAGAACATATTTCTGGTTTAAGAAGTGCTGAGATTTCTTTTGAGGGCTTAGTATCTTACACTGATACACAAAACATAGCAGAGCTTACTGATTTTATTTTAAATAGAACTAAACTAGATTGGACTTTAGCTACTACTACTACTGGAGACCAGATTTTAACTGGTGAGGGATTTTTAGCATCAGCTGAGGTATCAAGTGAGATGGAAAGCCCAGTAACATATTCTGGCTCTATCACTTGTACTGGCGCTATAACTAGTGGCTCTGTATCTTAATTAATAGAATAAAAAAAGGTAAACATTATGAATAAAAAAAGAGGTTACTATACCACTAAATTAGGTGGTAAACAGCGAACACTGCACTTTAGTTTTAATTTCTGGGCTAATCTAACAGATGATTTAGGTATTACACTAGAGCAAATAGGTGAGATTTTTGAGGGTGGTTTTAACATGGCTGCCTTTAGAAGTATTATCTATTGTGGTGTATTAACATTTGACCAAGAAAATGGTAATGAGATTGATTACAATTCTTACAGCGTTGGTATGTGGCTAGATGATTTAGACCCTAGCGAAATAGAAAAAATAATTAGCGCCATGATGAACACCAGAATTTTAGGGAATGATTTAAATATGGGAATTCCAAGAAATTCTGAAACAAAAAAAAACAGCAGCCCAGCCAAAAAGAAAAAAGCATAGCTCTACATAACGAGTGGGATAATCTAACAGATTACTATATTGGCCAAGTAGGCATTTTACCAGATGTCTTTTGGCGCTCTACATGGAATGAAGCCCAGCTGCTAGCTGAGGCTTATCATATTAGACAAAATTTAGAGTGGGAAAGATGCAGATATTTAGCTACTATGATATATAATACCAAAGTAGATAAAAAGCATAAAATGATAAATCCAGATAAACTATTTAGATTACCACAAGATTTCATGAGGGAAAAAAAGATTAGAGACAATATACCTACACCAGAAGATACTAGACAATTTGCCAAAAAAGTGCAAAATCTTAAGAATAAAAAATTGTTTAAAATGTTGTAAATTTGTTTAAAACTCTACTCTTATGGGAAATGCCAAATTAAGATTTGATTTAATAGCTAATACCTCTGGCTTTACAGCTAAGATGAAAAGTGCTGGTGCAGCTACTACTAAATTTGGTAACAAAATAGCTGGTATTGGTCGTAGCATGGCTACTAGTTTTAGTTTACCAATGGCTTTAGCTGGTGGTGCTGCTATAAAAATGGCTATGGACTTTGATAGGTCTATGACCAAAATTAAAACCTTAGTAGGTCGTACTGATGCAGAGGTGGCTAAAATGAGCCTAGCAGTTAAGCAAATGGCTAGAGATTTTGCTATTAGCTCTAAAGAGGGCGCTGATGCACTTTATTTTATTACCTCAGCTGGTTTAGATACTGATAATGCTATAAGGACTTTAAATGCCTCAATGAAAGCAGCTGCATTAGGTTTAGGTGAAACACAAACTATTGCATCACTTACTACAGCTGCTATGGCTGCCTATGGTAAAGAAAATTTATCTACAGCTGCTGCTACAGATATTTTAATGGCCTCAGTTAAAGAGGGTAGATTAGATTCAGCTCAATTAGCTGATTCAATGGAAATGGTAATTGATAGCGCTAATACCATGGGCGTAGAATTCCATGAGCTAGGTGCAGCTTTTGCAGCTGTATCTAGGACTAATAAAAATGCTAGTACTGCTGCTACTGGACTTAGAATGGTATTAATGAGCATTTTAAAACCTAGTGAGCAAGCTAAAGGCACTTTAGCAGATTTAGGTTTACAAGCTGATAAAGTAAGACAGCATATTAAGGATAATGGTTTACTTAATACCCTTACTATGCTAACTGAAAGATTTAAGGGTAATGATGAAGCTGTTACTAAAGTATTTGGTAGCGTAAGAGCTTTACAGCCAGTATTATCTTTGACTGGTGCAAACGCTGAAGCTGTAAGGGGAATCTTTGAGCGTATGGAAAATACAAGTGGCTCAGTAGATGAAGCATTTAAAAAGCTAGAACAATCAGCAGATTTTAGATTAAGAAAATCACTAAACGCCTTAAAAGAAGATATGACCAGCTTAGGTGCTGATTTACTAGGCGTTTTAGGGCCAGCTATTTCAAAAGTTGCTGGTTTTATTAGTGGCCTTTCTGCTAGATTCCAAAACCTAAGCCCAGCTATGCAAAAGGTAGTAATTGTAGTAGGCTCTATACTGGTTGTATTTCCAGTACTCTTAATGATTATTGGTAAGGTAATAGCAGCTGTAGGTTTCATGATGACTACTTTTGCTACTCTAAAAGCTGGTATTTTGGCTGCTAGAGCAGCTGTAATGGGCTTAAATATTCAATTTGGACTTTTACTAAGCCCAGCTGTTTTAATTGCAGCAGCTGTAGCTGGGGTGGCTTTTGCTGTTTATAAGTATTGGCCAAAAGTATTAGAGATAGCTGCTAAGGTTTATAATTGGTTTGCAGATATTTATAATAGCAGCGCCACACTAAGGGTAGGTATAGCTGCAATAGGCTCAGCTTTTAAAGCTGTATTTACTTTGATTAGGGCTAGAATTCAGCAGTTTGTCATAGCTTTCCAAACTATGGCAGCTGTTATAACTGAGTTTGGTGATAAGGGCTTTAGTGGTAATTTTGGTAAAATTATCTCTGATGGTATGGCAGAGGGTAAGGCAGTAATGACAAAAGCTGGTGAAGAAATAGCTACAGAGTTTACTGATTCTTACACTAAGGCTTTAAGTAATAAATTAGAACATAAGACAGCTGACCAAATACAAACAAGTATAGATAATGGTATAGATGCTATAAAGGGTAAAGGTAAAGAGCTGTATGCTAGTTTAATGGATGGCATAGGCAGCTTTAGTTTATTTGGTGATGCTGAGGGTGGTGGTGATGTAGATTTTGATTTAGATGAAATTATTAGTGGTGGTGGTGATTTTACCCAAACTGATAACACTGGTGGTGGTGATGGCTCTGGTGGTGGCTCTGGGTCTGGGTCTGGCTCTGGCTCTGGCTCTGGTGGTGGTGGTAGCACTGGTGAAATTAATAATGTTACTACAGCTCTAGAGCGAATGGGTATGACTAGTGAAGTTGCTAGAGACCAAGTATTAAATAGCATGAGCCAGCTGAGTGGTGGCATTGTAGAATCAATGGGCATAGCTGGTACTGCTTTAGGTAATTATGTTAATCAAATGCTTAACATGGTACAAGAGCATTTAGTAAGTAACATGACTATTTTTATGAGTGATGAGGAAAAGGCAGCTCATAAAGAATCAATGGCAGCTAGAGAAGTTGCAGCTGAAACCATAGTAAATACAACAAAGACAGCTGGTGTAGCTACTACAATAAGCTCTAACATAGCTAAAACTGCATCAGATACTACAAGCGCTGCTACAAGTTTAGGCGCAGCTGGTGCTGAGGCTACTGGTGATGCTATTGTAAGTGCTGGTAAAACTGCTAAATCTTTTGGCCCAGCTGCTGCATTTGTATTACCAGCTTTAGTTGCAGCTGCTGTAACGCTTATAACTAAGGCTATGAAAAAAGCCAAAAAATTTAAAACTGGTGGTATTGTTAGTGGCACTACTTTAGGTATGGTTGGGGAATATGCTGGCGCTAGAAGTAATCCAGAGGTTATAGCGCCATTAGATAAATTAAAGAGCATGCTGCCTACACCACCAGCACCACAAATGGCCATGAGTGGTAATTTTGTAGTAGATGGCCAAGATTTAGTATTAGCTTTAGGTAGAGCTAATGAGAATGGTGAAAGATTATAAAAGATAAAATATGCCAAGACCCAGTAATTTTTATATAGATATATATAATACTAGATACAGATTATATTTTAGTGATGAAAATGGTAATCCAAAAAGGCTAGATATAGACCAGAAAAATTATGGTGTAAGCATGTCTGAGGTTTCATTTTTTTTATCTTCATCATCACCACAAACTACTAGAAATGTGCTGTATTATGATAGGGATTATAATGAGCAAGAATTAACTATAGTCAGAGGCGCTACAGCCCAAGTAGTTTTAGCTAGAACTGGTACAGCTAGAAGCAGCCCAATATCACCTACTACACACATGACAATTACAGAAACTTTTAAAGAGATAATAGGTGGCTCTGATAAAATTCAAAACATAGTGGGTACTGGTAATCCAGTTGTAATTAAATATAATACTGGTGAATTATTTAAAAAAAATATTTTAGCTAGTAAATGCAGTATAAATTTATATAAGCAATTTGATAATGAATTTGTAAATTTTCATGAATTTCCAGAAAATGAATTTAAGATTAGAATTTATAATGGCATCACACCTTTTCAATATCATAAACTTAGGATATTATGCCCATCTACTAGCTTAGAAAATCAGATAGAATTTGAGCCAAGTCCAATAATACAAGACCCTAAAAATCCATTTTTTAATTATGCTGAAAGAGTTAGTGCTGTAGGTAATAGCTATATATGTGAAGTAGATGATAAAGTAGTAGATAATAATTTTGATAATTATGCTACTATAAAAAATAAATTTATAAATAGAGTAGTTTATGATTATGGCATTATAGAAGATGAAGATGCTGTATTAGCTAATGAATTACATGAGTTTAGAGATTCGTATTATCAAATGTACTGGCAAGGTTATTTAGTGGCTAATACATTTAAAGAAACTAAAAAACCTTATCCATATAAAATCAGCTTATCTGCTTTAGATATGTTAGCAGCTTTAGAAAATGCGCCAGTAACTATGTATGGCTCAGATAAAATACCAGCATCTCAAAATTTTGGTACTAGTAGTACTCAAGGTAATACCTATGATATGGTAGATATTTTAGCCAGATATTTTTTAAATGGTGTTATATCAGATGTATTTAATGCAGCTAGTGTAAGCTATAATGTTTATGGGCCTAGTGATAGTTTATACCAATACTTTTTTATAGAGATGGATGGGTTGAATGGTGATAATATTGTAGCTAATGATTTTGAAATACAAAATTTAAATCTATATGGTTTTGATGATAGATTTACTTATGATTATTCTAATACTGCTAAAACAAATAGAGAAAATGTAGTAGGGCAGCATGGTTTAACTGATGAAAATTTTAATTTAAAAAAGGCAAAGGATGTAATTAAACAGCTGTTAGATTATAAAAACGCTAGATTATATCAATGTTATGGCCAGATTTTTTTAAGTATAACTGGTACTGATAATGGTATTGTAGGTGATACACCAGATTTTATTGATGCAGAAGATTTTACTTTAAATTCTATGGCTCAATACAAAAAGGATATAAAAAACTTAATGCAAAATCCTTTATCTAATAAAAATAAATATTACAAAATAGCTTATAGACAATGGGACACTGATGAATATGGCGCTAGTAGTGATGGTTATAAAACTATAAGTTATTATATGGGCCATCCAGCTGTAAAAGTTTTAAAAAGAGATTTAGTGCCTATAAGAAATGATTTTAAAGCTGAATATAGACCACCATATAAAGGCATAAATATAGAAATGCAAAATGAAATGTTAAATGCAGTGTTAAGTGAAGTAGGTAAAAATCCTAGCATGGAGTTTAATGGTGATTATATTTTAAATAATGGCGCTTTAGTTTTGCAAGATAATCCTAAATCTGGCAGAAAATGTTTTAAAACTAGTAGTGTATATTTTTCATCTAGTGGTAATTATAATGTATTACCACAAAATAGCTCTGGTGAATATATACCAGCTATAAGAAATACTATGCGCTCTTTTAGTGCTGGTAGCACCTCTACTACTAATGGCTTTGACCAGCTGTTAAGAGTGCCAGTAGGTAAACCTAAAATAACTATTAAATTAAATTATTATGTAGAGTATAATCCTAATATTGGTGGCTCTACAAATGTACCAAGATGTAGATTATATTATTTTACAAACTTAGATACTAGAGAGCTGGCTAATACACCAGCTGCAAATCATGATTATTTTTATGACCAAAATGATAGGCGCTGGGAAAAAAGTGGTAGGTTTAATTTTGTAGAATTAGAAAGCGCTACTGATTATAATAAATACAATCAAGTTACTATAAGCGTTGAAGATTGGGATTTATACTCAGCCCAGCCTAATGGTATTAGTAGAGTAAGAGGTGAAATAGGATATTTAGGTTTAGTGTGCCAAAATAACATTTCATCTATTGGTAATATATATTTAGATAATTTTAGCATTAGGTTAGATTTAATGAGGCCTAAAGAAGATAAGCTGCAAATGATTAACACAAATTCTAATAATACTAAATATCTGGATTTAAAAAGAGTGCCATTTAGAGCTATAAATGAAAGAGATGAGGGTAAAGATTATAAAAAAGTTTTGTCTAGTATTACTAATAAATTTGAGGGTGATATAATAAAATATAATACAGAAATCTTAAATCTTCATAGCTCTTTTGTTAGTAGATATGAATTTACTTGCAAGGATAAATTTAATAATTTTGGCATGCATAATAATATTTATGTAAACTTTGAGGGTGATGAAGATGATAGTTTAAGCTATATAGATGGGCTGCAATATAATGTGAAAAAAAATGAATTTAAAGTAATTGCACATAAAGGCACATTACAAAAAACAAATCCAAATAACATAGCTACTTTTAGCGAAAATACATAACAAAAAATGATTTGCCCACACTGCCTTTTTATAATTTTTTTAGGCGTTTTTTTGGCCATTTTTAGGCCTTTTTTAGCAAAATCCAGCATGCGTTTTAAGGCCCTTTTTAAGCGTTTTAAGCGATTTTAGGGGGTCTAGGGTATCAGTATATCAAAAAGTTGAGAAAGTCCATTAGCGTTAAATTCCCTTCGTAGAAAAATCAAAAAATTCTTTCATTTTTTATTTTACATAATGTTAAAAAAAATCTTCAAAATGAGGCCATTTTTTAAGGCCAATAAAAATTAAATTTTGATATTTAAATTATTTTTATATAACTTTGTTGGTACACAAAAAAATAAAAAAATGGCTATAGTAAATGCAACATTTGAGGCCTTTAGGGCGCAGCAAAAAAAAGTAGAAAAAGCCAAAAAGCTGTTAAAAAAATCTGGCTACTTAGTAATTAAAAATCCCGAAAAAAATAATAAAGATGAAAGAGAAAAACTTTGAAATAAATTTTAGAAGTGAGTGTAAAAGGCTGAGATATAAAAAATATCAGCTATGTGAAATTTTAAAAATCACTATGCCCACACTAAAAACGAAAATAGAAAATCCAGATAAATTTACATGGCGTGAAATTAGAGCTTTGGAAGATTTGGGATTTGATATGGTAGATAATTTAAATTTAAATTTTAGTAAATAGATATGGAAAAATCAATAGATTCTGCACTACTTAAAGTGCAAAAAGAAATAGTAGGTATTGTTAAAGAAAATAAGAATCCCTATTTTAAAAGCGCTTATTTTGATATAAATAAAGTGCTTAGCGTGGTAAGGCCTATACTAAATAAGCATGGCCTACTTATTAGCCAGCCCACTAGATTTGAAAAAGAATCTGGTAGAACTTTAGTATATACTATTATAGTTGGCTATGATGAGTTTAGAGATGCGAATTTAGCTTTGCCAGATATTTCAGACCCACAAAAATTAGGCAGCTGTATTACTTACTATAGGCGTTATACCTTAGTAGGTTTACTAGCCTTAGAGGCTCTGGATGATGATGGTAATGCTGCTGCTGGTAAAGTTGTAGAGGTAAAAGAAATACCAAAAGAAACTAAACCAAAAGCCAAAAGCTCAGAGGTTTCAGCATTAATTAAAAAAGATGATGCTGATAAAGCAAGAAATTATTTTACTCAGCATGACTGGACTGGGTTAGATAAATTAAAAAATAAATTAACCAGTCATTTTAAAAATTAAAAATTATGAGTAATACTTATGAACACAAAGAGGGTACTGGTAGCCTTTTTAAAAATGATAAAGAGCCAGATAGCAAGCAGCCAGATTATAAAGGCAAAGCTAAAGTAGATGGTAAAATGAAAGATTTAAGCGCATGGCTTAATACCTCTAAGGATGGTAAAACAAAGTACCTTAGCTTATCAATACAAGAGCCTTATAGTGCGCCATCTGATGGCGTAAAGGTTACTAAAGTAGCGCAAGCTGATGATGATTTACCCTTTTAATAATTACAGAGGCTCTTAATTGAGCCTCTTTTTTTTAAATGAATAAATATCTTAAATATTTAAATGATTATTACTTTAGGGAAAAGAATTTTATAAAAATAGAATCAAAGATAAATAAAGATAAAGATGAAAAAAGTAAAAGATAGTAATGCTGAGTATCATAGTAAAGATAGCCTCAGCTCTAGCGCCCTTAAAACTATATATAAATCTAGTGTAAAGGCGTGGTTAAATTTAAAGGTTACAGCTACTAAAGCCATGAATTTTGGCACAGCTGTCCACACTGCTTTACTAGAGCCAGATGTATTTAAAAATGAGATAGCTATAAAGCCATCTACAATAGATAGGCGCACAAAAGCTGGTAAAGAGGCTTATAATGAGTTTGTAGAATCTACAGCTGGTAAAATAATTATAGAGCAAAATGATTTAGATATGATTAATGCTATAGTAGATGAGGTATATAAAAAACCAAATATATTACATTATTTAAATGGCCAAAAAGAATTAAGCCACTATAAAGAATTCATGGGTTTTGATTGTAGATGCAGACCAGATGTAATAAACTATAAAGATAATTTTATTAGTGATGTAAAAACTTGTCAAGATACACACCCAGCTGCATTTAATAGAGATGCTATAAAGTGGGCCTATCATTTACAAGCTGCTTTTTATAGTGATTTTTGTGGAGTGCCAATGGAAAATTTTAGATTTATAATAGTTATGAGTAAAATAGTAGATGGTAAGCCTTATGCAGATGCTCAGCTAATTAAGATGGATGATAATTTTTTAGAGGCTGGTAGAGCTGCATATAAAGAGGCTATAAGCAAATATAAATTTTATGTAGAAAATGAAATTGATGATTTAATTAGCTGGCCCTACATTGATGATAAAGATGAATCTTATATAATAAAAGGATATGGAAAATATTAGAGATAAAGTAGAAAAGGTATTTGAATTGGATATATCAGATACTACAAGACAATTAAAATATATAGAGGCTAGAGCGTGTTATTACCAGCTCTGTATAGATGCTACAGCTCATAGCCTTACAGCTATTGCAAAATCTATAGGAAAATCACATGGCACTATTATACATGCATTAAAAGAATTTCCCTATATGATGAAAAAAAATGCTGATTTAAAATTAAAATATTCCTTTATCAAAAAGGAAATTTTTGGCTGGAACACTGAAATAAATAATCCAGAGAATTTACTTTTTAATTATCATAAAGTGCTAATAGAAAATTTAGCTCTAAAAGATGATATAAAAGAATTAAAACAAATTATAGAACAATTAAAAAAACAAATAAAATGAAACACTATTTTAATGAGGGTAAAGAAATTATAAATCAAGGGCGCTCAAAAAAACAAATGGAAAATAATTATAAGATATTAGCTCTAAGCTATGGTGGCCTTTTAATTACTTTAATATTAATTTTTTTGTTTTATTAAAAAATAATTTTATTTTATAGCATGGCTAATCCATTTGAGAAATATTTAGGAAAAGAAGATAAGCTGCAAAATCAAATAATAAAATATTTAGATTATCAGCATAAAGATTTAATCTACACACACCCTAATAATGAGGGTAGGCGTACAGCTTATGAGCGTTTTAAATTAAAGTTACTAGGCGTTAAAGCTGGTGTGCCAGATTTATTAATTTTCAATCCTAATAATTCTTACAATGGTTTAGCTATAGAATTAAAAATAAAATATAATAAGGCTACACCTAGTCAAGTTAAATGGCTAAAAGATTTAGAACTATGTGGCTGGTTTTGCACTATAGGTAGGGATTTTGATAGTGTGATAAAATTAATTAACCAATACAAAAATAATGAGTTATAAAGATGTCTATTTTGATGAAGAAAAACAAAAAGTTAAATGGACAACAAATGCTACTACTGATTTACCACTGACAATGAAGCATGTGGGTAAAATGAATAGAGTAGAATTTGATGCTTTGATTGATTTTCTATGGGATGTATATGAAGATAATGATATAAGTTATAAAGATTTTAAAAAGCATTTGCTAGCTTTTAGAAATTTTATAGATAATCAAAAAGAGTTATTTAAAAAATAGGGTAAACAAAAATAATGGAAATTAATAGAATTTATAAGCCTAAGCGCTTTGATAGTTTTACTATAGTCCCTAATGATGTATTTAGAATTAAAGGCATCTCAATAGGCGCTACTGGTCTTTATGCTTATTTATTTAGTCATGATTCCAGAAAGCCTATAACTATAAAATTTATTTGTGGCCATTTTAAAGAAAATTATAGAGCTATAAATACTAGAATTTTAGAGCTAGAAAAATATAAACTACTTAAAAGAGTAGAGGTTAGAAACGCTGGCCAATTTTCTGGATATAATTATTATCTCACCGATTTGCAAAATACCAATTTGCAAAAAACCGATTTGGAAAAATGCAACCAAAATAATATTAATAATAATATATCTATAGATATTGAAAGTATCGCCTATAAATCTATAAATCATTTTATAAAATTATTTCCTAAAAAATATCAGCCAAAAAGTGAATCACAAAAAAATAAATGGATTGAGCTGCTGGATAAAGTAAATAGATTAGATGGTTATGATTTAAGAGATGTATATAAGTGCTGTAAAGAACTAAGAGCTGATGATTTCTGGGCTAATAATTTTTTAAGTTTGTTAAAGCTGAGAAATAAAGATAAAAATGGCATTAAATATATTGATAGATTTATGGATAAATTTATAAATCAAAAGCCAAAATCTTATTTTAAGATTAAAGGTATTAAGCAGCTGGTAATTTATAATGATTTAGATAGTAATGTAGATAGGCTAGGTGCTATTACAAATGATAAAAAATTAAATGAATATAATCTAAAACAAATATTAACAGATACAGAATTTACAGAGCTGTATAAATATGCTAAAAATGGGTTTAATTAGAAATAGTAAACAAGTAAAGCAAGCTATAGAGTTTGATGGGATAGGTGATAGTAAATATCATCCTACTGATATAGATGCTGTTCTGGAGTTTGATAATGAGGCTTTAATTTTATTTGAAGTAAAAAAAATAAGAAATAAATTAAAACTAGGCCAGAGATTATTATTAGAGCGTTTAGTAGATTCATGGCGTACTGATAAAGCTATAGCTTTAGTTGTTAAGCATAATTTTAAAGATGATAATAAAGATATACCTTTAGTTAAATGCTGGGTAAGGTCTTATTATTATAATGGGCGCTGGTACTATTGTAATAAACCACTAAAAACTTATTTAAATAAAATTTTAAAAACATGGGATATACACAAATTAAAAATATAATAAGAGATATTAAATGGTTTTATGGGCCAAAACATATTAGATTAGAAGTGCCTAAATCATTTAAAACAGAAAAACAAAAAATAAACTTTATAAGAAAAACAGAAACCTTTTTAAATAAAATAATAGTAATAGATAATGATAGATAAATTTTATGATTTAGGAATAAAAATCAATAGCAAAAAAATAGAACAAAAAACCATTTGCCCAAAGTGTGGGCCTACTAGAAAAAATAAAAGAGATAAGAGTTTAAGTGTTAATATAGAATCTGGTTTATATAATTGCCATAATTGCGGCTGGAGTGGTAATGTATCTTATTCAAAAAATGAGTATAAATTTCCAGAAAAAATTAATTTAAATCTAAATGATAAAATTATAAGCTGGTTTAAAACTAGAGGCATTAGTAAAGAATCTTTAGCCTATTGGAAAATAGGTGAATCATTAGAGTATATGCCTCAAGTAAATAAAAAGCAGCGCTGTATTAATTTCAATTATTATAGAGATGATAAAGTAGTTAATGTAAAATATAGAAGTGCTGATAAAAATTTTAAATTGATTAGTGGTGCAGAGCTTATATTTTATGGTCTTAATAATCTTAAATTAGATACTGATACTTGTTATATAGTTGAGGGTGAAATGGATGCTCTAAGTTTATATGAAGCTGGTATTTATAGCGTTTGTAGTGTGCCTAATGGTGCAAGTAAGGGTAATCAAAATTTAACCTATTTAGATAATTGCTATGAGGCTTTTAAAAATAAAAAAAATATAGTGTTATGTACTGATAATGATACAGCTGGCATAGCCTTAAGAAATGAGCTAGCTAGGCGCTTAGGGTTTTTTAGGTGTAAATATGTGGATTTTAAAGAGTTTAAAGATGCTAATGAGGTATTAGTATCTGATGGCCCAGAAAAATTAAGACAGCTGCTTAAAAACGCTATTAATTATCCACTTGAGGGCGTATTAAACTTAGATGATATATGGCAAAATGTTTTAAACTATAATGATAATGGAATTAAAAATTATAGTATTGATTTAGGTGAATCAGATAATTATTTTAAAATTGAGCTGGGCCAGTGGTCAGTAGTTACTGGTATTCCTAATAGTGGTAAATCTGATATAATAGACCAGATTTTAATAAATGTAGCTAAAAAGCATGGATTTAGAAACGCTATTTTTAGCCCAGAGAGCTGGCCTTATGAAAGTCATATAAAAAGAATAGCCAATAAATATAATTCAGCTAATTGCAGCTCATCTCAGCTAAATGCTACTAAGGGCTTTATAAAAGAGTATTTTAATTGGATTAAAATAGATTTAGCTAATCTTACTTTAAAAAGTATATTAGATAATTTTAAAAATCTGGTGTTACAAAAGGGTGTTAAAATTTGTGTTATTGACCCTTATAATATGCTAGACCACACTGCCCAAAAAGATTTTAGTTATATAGGTAAACAGCTAAGTCAAATTACTCAATTTTGCCAGCAAACTAATACACATTTATTTTTAATAGCTCATCCCAGAAAAATTGAAAGTGAAAATGGTATTTTCAAAAAACCTAATTTATATTCAATATCTGGCTCTGCTGATTTCTTTAATAAGTCATTTAATGGCTTAGTAGTTTATAGATGTATTGGCCAGCGCACAAAATATAAATCTGACTTAGTAAAGGTTTATGTAGAAAAGGTAAAGCGTAAAGAAAATGGCCAGCTGGGATGTTTTGATTTAGCACCAGATTTTATAAATGGTGGTGTCTATAGGTCAATAGATAAATCTGATAAAAAATTAGAAGTTGTAAAAGATAATAATATACCTTTTTAATTATGGAAAAAAATAAAAATAAGCGTAAACAAATTCCTTTATATACTGGCTTAATTAAATATTTTCCTTTAGCGCTTTGTGAAGTTGCTAAAGTATCTTATGTGGGTAATGCTCAGCATAATGACCCTACTAAGCCTATACATTGGGATAGGTCAAAATCAGCTGATGATTTAGATGCTTTAGTAAGGCATTTATTTGAAGCTGATAAAGTAGATAGTGATAATCTTTATCACCTAGCTAAAGTCGCATGGCGCAGCTTAGCTGCATTAGAAAAGTTATTAGAGAATGAGCGTAAGAATTGATATATATAGTGATGGTATTTTAATGGGGTTTACATATTATCCAGCTGTAAATATTGATGATTTTAATGAGTTTAATTTATATCTATTATTTATTAGAATTACTATAACATGGAATTAAGATTAAAAGCACAAAGCTGGTGCTTAGAAAATAATATAAAAATATATATAAAGCCTAAAAAAAATTATAGTGAGGTGCAAATAGAAATAAATGCCAATGGTACTATAATAAATAGCCAAAAAACCTATAGAAATCAAAAAATAGCATCAGAAAAAATTTGGGAATTATATGAGTACTTTTACAAAAAACAAAAAAAACTTTAAAAAAAACTTAAAAAATTCTTTGTATATTAAAATATTATATTATCTTTGTTAATGTATTAGAGGATAGGCCTCGTAAAAATACACTAAAACTAAATTAATAAATATTTTAAAAGACATGAAAAAATTAAATTTTTACACAACGACATTAAACAGCGAAAATTTTGAGCCTAAAAATTATATAGGTGAAATTAATGAAATGCATCTAAAAGCTAAAGTAAATGATGATGCTATTGACCCTACTTTTTGTAGAGCTACTAATCTTAATTATCCAGCTCTAAAACAAAGTGCAGTAAGCATGCTAGATAAATTAGTTAGTGCTGATATTATTGTAACAAGCTCTGGACAAAAAACAAGTATCTTAGATAAATCTTCTGACTTTGTTGGTGATATAAAAAGGTTAGGCTTAACACAAGCTATAGCTATCAATGCGCCAATCTATTTAAAAGATTGTCCAGCTAATAAAACAGCAGCAGAGCATTTAAGCCAATTAAAAAAACACATTATAGCATCTAAAGATTTTGATAATACTATGATGTTACAGAGGATGCCTTATGGTAGATTTTCTAACAGAACTTATTTACCAATAAATCATATAAACCAAGCTGGTGAGTTTATGATATTAGATAGAATGAAAAGGTCTTTAGAGGCTTTTGAAAAGTGGACTAAACAAGCTAACATGATTGTAGAGGCTGCTAATAAATACAATGCTAAAAAATCTAATACACCAGTTGAATTTACTCAAGGTACTAGAAAAGTAAATACTGATAATTCTCTAAGATTAGGTACTGATACTAGTAATGAAGTTACTATTACTTTATCTGGTAGTGATTTTACAGAGTTATTTAATACTCAGCAAGCTAAATTTAATGCTGATGGTACTTTTGCTAAAGAGTGGTCTTATGTAGAGTTATTTGACTATGATAAAAGTTATAGCTCTGGCTTAAATGTAGTTTTAAATTTCAAGGATGATATGTTTACTCACACCATGCCAGTTATTACTATCAAAACTTATGACTGGACTGGCAGCATCAAAGATGTAAATTTAATGGTAAAATCAAGTGTGGAAAAGAAATGGGTTGGTAGATTAAGCAAGCATGTAAATACTCTTAAATTTAATGGCGTATGGGATAATAGAACTACTGGACTTGATTTGTTTGTTGAAAGGACTTTACAGCAAGGTGAATCTAACTTAAGTGATATTATCCAAAGGAAAAAAGATGAGCAAGATGAGATAGTATTAAACAATACTATTAACAAAGCCTATAGAGATGAAAAGATAGATACTAGAGCTTATAAGCGTTTAGCTGATTTGGACTTTGTTAGCACTGAGTGTGAGTGGGAAAAAATAAGCTCTTACTCTAGATATGCTAGTAGATACCAATGTATTGAGGTTACTTTAAAAAACAGCAATAGATTAATTTATTGTAGAGCTGCTGCTAAAAATGGTGAGCTTAAATTATTGGGTGGTATCTCAGCTGAAAAACTAGACAATAGAATAAGCGCAGATAAAGTGTTAGAATTGATGGCATAGATTTTCATGTTGGTTAGTTTGGAAGTGGGGTCTGTAATGGGCCTCACTTTTTTTTTGGTCATAATCCAGCTGGATGCACAAAAGTTTACATATAAAAAAAGAATTCAGTACCTTTGGGCCTATGAGGTCAATAAAGAAAAAAAGTGTCTTAGAGGCTCTAGAAAAGAGTTTAGGGATAGTATCTACTGCATGTAAGAAAGTTGGTATTTCTAGGCGCACATATTATAACTGGTATAATAATGATTCTGTATTTAAAGCAGCTGTAGATGATATTAATGAGATGGCTCTGGATTATGCTGAAAGCAAACTACATGGCCTTATTAAAGATTCTAATGTAGCTGCTATATTATTCTACTTAAAAACTAAGGGTAAATCTAGAGGCTTTATAGAGCGTAATGAAGTAGCTGTAGAGGGCAATATTGAAAGCAAAGTAATTGAATGGAAACCAGCAGAGTAATTACTGAATATTGCAATAAACAATTTTATCAGATTTCTAATAGTAATAAAAGAATCATAGTGCTGCAAGGTGGTGCTAGAAGTGGTAAAACCTACAGCTGCTGTCAATATCTAATACAACGCATTTTAAGCGCCTCTAAGCCACTAACTATTACAATAGTTAGAAATACCTTACCCAGCCTTAAAAGGTCAGTACAGCGTGATTTTATAGGCATTTTGGATAAGCTGGGAGTTTATAATTTAGGTAATCATAATAAATCTGAAAATACATGGGCCTATAATAATTGCATAGTGCAAATGATTTCAGCTGATGAGCCTATGAAGCTAAGAGGTGCTAAACATGATATAGCTTTTATTAATGAGGCTAATGAATGTAACTTTGAAACTTTTAGACAAATAGCCATGAGAACAAATGAAAAAATAATTATTGACTTTAATCCTAGTGATGCAGTAAACTGGATTTATACAGAGCTTATAGATAGTGGTGATAGTGATGTAGATTTTTTTATAAGCACATGGCGTGATAATAAATTTTTACCAGAATCAGTAATTAAAGAAATAGAAAAGCTAAAGGATAAAGACCCAGATTACTATAATGTATTTGGTATGGGCCAAAGAGCTGTATTTAGTAATAGGCAGATATATACAAACTGGAAATATATTCCCTATGATGATTTCCCAGATATTGATTATGTGCTGGGCTTAGATTGGGGATATTCAGCTGATAGTACTGGCATAGTAAAAGTAGGTAGGCATAAGGATAATTTATATGTGCATGAAATCCTATATAGAAAAGGCATGACTAATGAAGATATAGCTAACTACATAAAGGAAAAAAAGCTAGATGATTTATTAGTTATTTGTGATAGTGCTGAGCCTAAAAGTATAGAAGAAATAAGGCGTAAAGGAATTATGGCTAAGCCTAGTGTTAAAGGCGCTGGAAGTGTATCAGCTGGCATAAGTAAGATTAAAGAATTTAATGTATTTATCAGCAAAGAATCTGCAAACATTTTTAAAGAGCAGCAAGGCTATTTATGGCAAGAGTTAAAGGATGGCACTATTATAAATAAGCCCATTGATAATGCAGCTGAGCATTTGTTAGATGCTATGAGGTATGCGATATATACAAAGTATAGGCATGCAGATAATTTCTTCATAGTATAAAAATTTAAAATTTGTATCTTTGAATTTAAAAATATACTTATAATGGGTCTTATAGATAATCTCAGAAATTTCTTTATCAAAAATTCACAAAATACAGCAGAGGCTTACAATAGAGCAATCTATAATTATTTAGGTAATTCAGTAGTGTGGAATCCAGAAAGTGATGATACTTATATTGATAAAGGTTATAGACAAAACGCCACTATTTACAGCTTAGTAAATATTATAACTAAAGCAGCTGGTACTATTCCTATCCAGATTTATGAAAAGAAAAATGAAAATGAATTTAAAAAGTATAGGAGTTTAACCAGTGGCCTTTTGGATGGTGCTAGTATTTTAAAAAGCCAGATGATTAAAAAAGATGCTATGATAGAGCTGGAAAATACAGAGCTACATAAATTATTAGAGCGCCCAAATCCAGCACAAAGTTATAATAGTTTTATCACTGAATTAATAGCTTTTGGTTTGCTTACTGGCAATAGATATATTTATGGGATTGGCCCAGATACTGGTACTAATTTAGGTAAATATAAAGAGCTGTATATATTACCAAGTCAAAAGATGGAAATTATTTCTGGTGGATTAATGCAGCCAGTAAAGGAATATGCTTTACAATATAATGGCACTTATAAAATACCAGCTGAAGAAATTTGCCACATTAAGGACTTTAATCCTTACTATGATGGTAGTGGGTCTAATTTATATGGCCAATCACCTTTAAAGGCTGGTCTTAGGAGTTTAACTACAAATAATGAAGCTGTTACCACTGGCGTTAAATATCTACAAAACCAAACAGCTAGAGGTATATTAACTACTCAAGAAGAAGATGGTATAAATGAAGTGCAAGCCCAACAATTAAAAGACAAATTCAGACAAGCACACCAAGGCTCTGATAATGCTGGTGATATAATTATAACGCCTAAAAAAATGAGCTGGGTAAATTTTGGATTAAGTGCTACTGATTTGAATTTAATACAACAATATAACGCCTCTATAAAAGATTTATGTAATATTTATAATGTGCCAGTGCAGCTGCTTAACAATACAGATAGCAGCACATATAATAACATGAAAGAGGCCAGAAAGGCTTTATATTTAAATGCTGTTATACCTCAGCTAAATAAAGTTAGAGATGAGTTAAATAGATGGCTAGCGCCTAAATATGGTGATAAGGTTTGTATTGATTTTGATTATTCTAATATAGCAGAGCTACAAGAAGAAACTGAAAAGGTAGTAGCTCAAATGAGTGCCAGCTGGTGGCTTACTCCTAATGAAAAGCGTGAGGCCATGAGTTATGGAGTAGATGAAAATAATAGTGAGCTAGATAGTTATTATATACCAGCTAATTTATTGCCAGTTGGTGGTAAATTAAATGATTTAAATATGAATCTAGTGGGTAATCCAATGGCTACAGATGTAGAAACTGAATCAGAAATAGATACTGCTAATAATCCAGATGAAATGCCAGCTGCTGATATATTTGATACTGAAGCTGAAGCTGAGGCTAGAGCTGAAGAATTAGGTGGCTCTGGCAGCCATAGCCATCAAGCTGAAAATGGTGATACTATTTATATGCCTTTTGAATCCCATGAGGAATATGATGAGGCTGTAAATAAACAGATGAGCGATAAGCTAGAAAAGGCTTTAAAAAAAAAGGCTGATGAGCATAATGAAAAGGTAGGTAATGCTAAAACAAAGCGCACAAATGTTAGGACTTTATATGCTGTTTATAAGCGTGGTATTGGTGCTTATAGAACAAATCCAGAATCAGTAAGACCATCTGTAAGCAGCCCAGAGATGTGGGCTATGGCTAGGGTCAATTCGTTTATTTATGTTTTAAAAAATGGTAAGTTTAGAAGTGGTAAACATGATACTGATTTACTGCCTAAAGGCCATCCACAAAGCACTAAAAAAAGTGCTAAATATCATTATGGTAAACCACATGATGAAGATAAAGAGCAGCATAGTTATAGTGATTACCCACAAAGCGCCACTAACAATGCTAAAAGGGTCAAAAATTGGATTGAAAAATATGGGCGTGATGAAGTAAGAGGCATGACAAATGTAGGGCTTACCAGAATGAATCAGCTTATAGCTAGAGAGGCCCTAAGTTTATCTGTTTTAAAAAGAACATTTAGCTTTTTGTCAAGGACAAAAGGTGGTGGTTATGATAAAATAAATCCAGATTTTAGAGATACACCATGGAAAGATAAAGGTTATGTAGCATTTTTAGGCTGGGGTGGTCAATCCATGTTAAGCTATGCTAAAAGAAAATTAGACCAATTAGATGATTAATGTTAAGCAGCAAATTCAAAGATTTTTATAAAGATTTTGATAAACAGCGTACAGCTGCTGAGAAAGTTGTAACGCCTAAAATTTATAAATATTATCTTAGTGAGCTTACTGATATTTTTAATACACTACTTACTAAAGGTCAGATAAATCCAGCTATATATTTTAAAGCCAGAAGTATAAAAGAAATTTATACTGATATTTATTTATATATAGGATTTAATATAGGTGAATGGTATATAAAAAATTATTTTACTAATTTAAAAAACACTGCAAACTATCAAGCTCAGTGGGAACAAACTTATATATATTTTGCAGCTCAAGCAGCTGCTACTTATCAGCCAGAAATAGCTAATGCTGTAACTCAAAGAGCCATGACTATTTTTGCTGGTCTTATGGAAGATGCAGATTTTTCAGCTCTAGGCTTTGAAGCTAAGGCAGCTGTATTGTTAGAAAAGGCTAAGGTAACTAGTTTAACTTATGTAAATAGAATAGTAGCCACTGAGGCTAATAGGATAGCTAATTATGCTATCCAAAATAGTGCTACTAGTTTTTTTGATGAGGGTGATTTAGTTAAGTTTTGGATAGCTGGTGGTATGAATATTAGAGATACTCACATAGCTGCTATGCAAAGATATGGCCCACAAACTGAGGGAATTCCATTTAAAGATAATTTTTATGTAGGTAATGATGTTATGCCTAGGCCTACTAGTGGCTCAGTACCAAAAGAAAATATTAATTGTAAATGTGTTATGGCTACACAAGCAAAACCAGAGGCTCAAAGTATAGGCGCTGATGTAAATGATTTTGGCTTTGATATGGGTATGGGCTATAGGCCTACTGGCTCTTATTGAAGTAAAAAAAAATCATTAAATTTGTTTAATTAAAATAAAAGCATTATGAACAAATATTTATATAAGCAAAGCCCTTTAGGTGAAGTATCTGATGTGGATGAAAAATATGGTATAGTTAAAGGATATGGCAGCTATTTTGATAATATAGATTCTGATAAAGATATTATTAAAAGAGGCGCATATAAAAAGACCATTGAAGAAAATGGCTATAGAGTAAAGTATTATTATCAGCATAAGCTAGACCAGCCTTTAGGAAAAATTAAAGAATTATATGAAGATGATAAGGGTTTAGTATTTGTCGCTGAGATGCCTAAAACCACTTTAGGTAAAGATGTTTTAGAATTAATGAAAGCTGGTGTGATTACTGAAAATTCAGTTGGTATTATGCCAATGCAAAAAGAGATTAAAGATGGCTACAGAGAAATTACTGAAGCTAAATTATATGAGATTTCAGCAGTTAGTTTAGCTGCTAATGACCAAGCAAAAATATTAGATGTTAAAGGTGAATTAAAATTAAATGAAACTTTTAGCAGATATGACAAACTTTGTAAACTATTAAGAAAAGGAAATATCTCAGATGATATGGGATATGCAATAGAATCAGAAATATTAAAGCTAAAAACTTTGTTTATGGATTTGACTACTGAGCCAGCTGTTGAAGTTACTCAGCCAGTGATTAAAGAAAATTTTAATGCTATTGGATATTTAATTAATAATTTAAAATAAGTTTAACCTTTTTTCGGATTTTAATAAAAATCCCAATTCGTTTTAGTAATGGATGAGAATATAAAAAAAGAGCTAGACCAGTTAGGAAATATCATAGATGAAAAAATTGAGAAAGCCACTGGCCAAGCTATGGAAAGCTCTGAGAAAAAAGCTGATGAAACTTTAAAGCGTGAAATTGATAATTTAGTTAATAAATTTAATGAGCGTATGGATGCAGTAGAAGTAGCACAAAAGAAAAACGCTGCTGCTAATGAATCAAGATTAAGTTTCAAAGGTGGAATGACCAAAGCAATTAATGAGGGCGCTTTAGAGGCCTTTAGAAGTGGCAGCGCTAATGCTGCAAGTTTTGAAATCAAAGCTGATATGACTATTGGTGCTGATTTTACTGGTGATGTAATACCACCAGAAAGAGTAGCTGGTTATAAATATGACCCAGCTAGACAATTTCACATGAGACAAATTTTGCCAGTAGGTAATACAAGCTCTGATGTGGTGAGATATGTAAAAGAGAGTGGTTATAGTGATGGCTCAGCGCCCAAAAATGAGGGTGCGACCCTAGGTCAGTCGGATTTTGATATGACAGCTGTAAGTACACCAGTTGAAAAAATTGGTGCTTACTTTAGAATATCAGAAGAAATGATGGATAGTACGCCACAGCTTACCTCTTATTTAAGCGCTAGAGCGCCAGAAAAATTATTAGCAGTTGAAGATACACAAGTTATTGATGGCTCTGGAGTAGCGCCAAATCTTACTGGTATCTATACAAATGCTACTAGCTTTTCTGCTGGTGCTTTTGCTGGTGCTGTAAGTAATCCAAATGAGTTTGATGTATTAGTAGTAGCTCTAAATCAATTAGCTTTAGCTAATTATAGTGCTGATTATATCTTAATGAATCCAAGTGATTTCCATAAGATTTTACTACTTAAATCATCTCAAGCTGAGTACTTAATTAAAGATTATCAACAAGGTTTAGTACCTAGAATAGCTGGAGTGCCAATTATTAGCACTACTGCTATTAATAGTGATAAATACTTAGTGGGTAACTTTGGTCAAGGCGCTCAAATGTGGGTTAAGGATAATGTGAGTTTATCTTTCCATAAAGAAGATGGCACTAACATTAGAGATGGTTTCGTAACAGCTAGAATTCAAGAAAGAATTTGTGTTACACCTTACTTACCTAATGCGTTTGTAGCTGGTGATTTCTCAGTAGATAAAGCTGCTATCTAATATTTAGATAGATTAGTTTTTATAAATTAAGAGGCCAATTTTGGCCTCTTTTTTTATTTAATTTTTATTATCTTTGTAACGCTTTCTGTAACAAGCTAAGGCGAAGATTAGTGAGTTTGTGGATAACTTTGATGTCTGAGAAAGCTAGCTACTAAGGACTTGCTCTTTGGGTCGCTAGATGTTCTTTTATGAATTTTTGCTAAACACTAAAAACCAAAGAGGTTTAAGTTTGCTGCACCTAGTGTAGTAAACTTTCGCAGTTCGGTATTTTAATGTCAATAAAAATCTGTAATTGGACTATCACTAGCAAAGTTAGAGCAAGTTACTGGTAGTGATTTTAAGCACTTTTTTAGTGTTTTTTTTATTAAAATTTAGGCCAAAAATTGGCCTTTTTTTATGCTTTTTTGTGATTTTCTAACACCCCGTATAAGCCATTTTAAGGCACTTTTAAGCCACTTTACCCTATCGCTGGTATCAGTATATCAAAAATCCTAGAAAGTGTAATAGGCGCAATTTTCCAGAGTAGAGATTTTGCAAAATTTTTTACTTTTTTGAAAATGTATTTTTAGTTAAAATGATGGTATTTTTTGTAAATAAAAAAATATTTTTTGTTTTATTAAAAAAAGTTTTGTAGTATTGCTTTTTAATTTAAAATTTATAT